>Ga0187893_10000689_pt1 | contig 86295 bp, 80 predicted proteins | sample MA1701074metaG_FD_139574 | JGI IMG/M metagenome (GOLD analysis project Ga0187893, IMG submission 139574) | White microbial mat communities from a basaltic lava cave in the Kipuka Kanohina Cave System on the Island of Hawaii, USA - MA170107-4 metaG ... | reverse complement strand
CATGAAACCTGGAACCGCCCGGTACGGCACCGTACGCCGGGTGGTGTGAGAGGGTGAAAGTAAAGGAAACCCCTTTGCGGGTTCCGCAGGTCTAAAAGTTCCCTTTACTTTACCCTACTCGATTGACCATTCCTTTTTGCCTTACCCCAGCCACCTCCTCCCGGAGTACGAAGAACAATTCTGTCACCTTTTTTCACTTTAAAGCCGCAAACACCATGAAGAGAATGTTGTGTGCCGTTGGCTTCAACCAGGAGGTGGTTACCTTTTTTCCCATGTAGCCCACCCTTCATTCCGTAGGGTTCCACTTTTTGATGTTGGCACAATAAATTGACCTCAAGAGGTTCGAGGAACTCAAACTCCCGGATTGCTCCGTTCCCGCCGCTCGTGAGGCCCTTTCCTCCGGAACCAGTGCGGATTTCAAATCGCCACAGTCTGACCGGATACCTATGCTCCACCACTTCCGGATCGGTAATCCGGGTGTTCGTCATGTGTTGATGCACAGCGTCGACACCCTGAAAACCCGGACCGGCGCCAGTCCCGCCACAAATGGTCTCGTAGTAACCAAACCGGTCATTGCCAAACAGGAAGTTATTCATGGTTCCCTGACTGCATGCTGCCAATCCAAATGCCTTGAGCAATGTATCCGTGAGTCGCTGACTTACTTCCGTATTTCCACCAACCACGGCGGGGAGTGTTCCTCGCTGGAAGTCCGGGTTTAACAGGCCCCCCGGCAAAACTATTTTTACGTGGTCCATCAAGCCTTCATTCATTGGCAATGGTGCGTCGACGAGAAGCCGTAGCACGTAGAGCACTACGCTTTGCACGATGGCACGTGTTGCGTTCAGGTTCCCATGGTGTTCTTTTGATGATCCTGAAAAATCCAGGTTCAAACGCCTGGTCGAGGGAGTAATGTGTACGCAAAGCGGGGAACCGTCGTCGAGGCGTTCGGCTGCCGTGAGTGTCGTTCGCCGCAAAGAGCTGATTCGTCTTCTAAGCAAGTCGGCTGCGTATCTCCGCAACACCTTCATGTTGTGGACAACTGCCTTAGGACCATACATGGAGCAAAGCAACTGCAGTCTCTGTTCGCCAAGATTGACTGATGCCAGCGCGCCATTGAGATCGGCGAGATTCTCCTGGAGTGCGCGTGTGGGAAACGGGGCTGTAATGAGAACTTTCTCTATGTCGTTCCATCGTACCTTTCCTTTTTCGACCAGGTAGGTGGGTGCAATAACGACGCCCTCCTGTTCCAGTCGCGTGGCATCCGCAGGCATGGAGCCTGGCTTTGATCCGCCAATTTCAGCATGGTGGGCACGGTTGGCCACGTAACCGATCAACTTTCTCTTGTGGAAGACAGGCTTGATAAGTGTAACATCGGGCAAATGTGAACCGCCGAATGCCGGATGATTGGTAATGACGACATCGCCTTCCTCCATTGGCAGCGTTTTGCGTACCTCCCTGACACAAACACCCATGCTGCCAAGGTGGACCGGGATATGCGGCGCATTAACAACCAGGAAGCCGTTTGCGTCGAGCATCGCACATGAAAAGTCCAACCGCTCCTTGATGTTGACGGAAAAAGATGTGCGTTCAAGCAGAGCGCCCATTTCCTGTGCAATGGCTGTGAACCTGTTGGCGAACAACTCCAGTTCTCCTTCCCTTGCGCTTTTGCCGGATCGTGCGACTGCTGACTGCTTATCCTGAAACATCAATGCATTTCCCGACGCGTCAAGGTTCCAGGACCATCCGGTCTCCACAAATGTGGTCGCGTTGCCACTCACAATCAGGGCTGGCCCGGTGATGCAGGCGCCGGGTTTGAGTTTTTCCCACCGGAAAACGCCAGTCGGCCGTGCCCTGCCACGCGTAGTCGTTGTGATTGTCTTTTCTGCTTCCGGCCTGTAGGCGGTCGGCTTCACCGACTGCGCGATTTCCCGCTGTCCACCGGCAATCGCCACCACACGCATTGATTCTAACTCTATCTCGCGGTCCGTCCAATGCCCGTAAATGGACTCGTAGCGTTTCCGGAAGAGATCAACGACATGCTGGCCCGGCTCGTACTGAACCTCGATTGGGCTGTCCTGCCCGGCGAATCGCAGGTAAAGCAGGTTGTGCTTTCTCCTTACGTCATCAGGCATGCATCCTTCGCTTACCAGCCTTTCGCGCGCCTTTAGGAAAAGTTGATTCAGGACATCATCCAATGTTTGGTTCACCTCTGACCACCGCTTCAATACCAGCTTTTCCTCGAACCGCTCGACAGCCGCCTGGCCAATACCATATGCGCTGAGCAAACCTGCATCGTATGGAATCAGGATCTCGCGCATGCCGAGCGTTTCGGCCAATGCGACGGCGTGCTGGCCGCCTGCCCCGCCAAAACAGAACAGGGTGAACTCGCGAGGATCGTGACCCTGCCGCACGGAAATCCGGCGGATGGCGTCTGCCATCTTCTCATTGGCAATCTGCAAAAGTGATGAGAGCACCTCCTGCTCACGCGGTTTTCTCCTGGTTGCTTTTTGTATCTGCTTCAATAATTTTTGAAATGCCCGGCGCGCAGCTTCCGGCTTCAATGGGATTGCAAACCTCCAGGGATCAATGCGTCCCATCAATAAATTCACGTCGGTTATGGTAAGCGGTCCCCCGGCTCCATAACAAGCGGGTCCGGGACGGGCTCCCGCACTGTGCGGTCCAACCAGTAGTCTGTGACCATCAAACGCACAAATTGATCCTCCGCCGGCAGCAATTGTCTCGATGGCCAGCGATGGCGACAAAATGCTGAGGTGGCCGACGCGTGACTCGAACCTGTAGTCAAATCGCCTGTCGTACATCGACACATCTGTACTTGTACCGCCCATATCGAAAGCGAGCACGCGCTTAATGCCGGATTTTGCTGCCTGGTGGGCTGCACCCACAACGCCACCTGCCGGACCGCTCAGCAAACTGTCTTTTGGATGAAACACTTCGGCACGCACAAGGCTTCCGCTGCTGGTCATCATGAACATCCTTGCACCAGTTAGTCCTTGCCGTATCCCTGAAATGTAGCTTCGAATGATGGGCTCGAGGTACGCATTGGCCACGGTCGTTTCTGCACGGGTAAGCAACCGGATCTGGGGGGAAAGCTCATGTGAAACGGAGACGAAGGTGAAGCCGGCCATACGGAGAAGCCGTGAAATCTGTCTTTCATGCTCAGGGTTGGCATAAGCATTAAGCAGGGCAACGGCGACGGATTCAATCTTCAGTGTCCGAAGACGTTTGATCAGGGAATGAACGTGCGCTGGTGAAAGCGGGATGAGAACCGACCCGTCTGACGATATTCTTTCCTCTACTTCGAGAACATCCTTGTAAAGCGGCTCGTGCTTAATGACGTTGAGTGCAAAAAGGTCAGGTCGCTGCTGGTTCCCGATCTTCAGTAAGTCCTTGAAACCTGCAGTAACAAGAAATGCCGTGCGGGCGCCTTTCCTTTCCAGGATGGCGTTGGTGCCACGGGTTGAACCGAGTTTTATTTCCAGCGGAGGAAAGGGCTTGCCAGGGGGAGTTCGGGTTAACAGCCTCGCAGCCAGCACCGGAACCTCTTCATTGCTGGTAAGTTCGACCAGGCTGCCGGGTTTGATTTTGCCAACGACCCGCGACAGTTCAATTATTTTGCGGACCAGGTCGACCCGGGTTACTTTAGCGGAGAGTTTAGTGCCTACAACATGTAACTGGAAGCCGGTGAAGATGTCCTCGTCCACGGGCCACTCAGTATTCACAGAAAGTGTGCGACTGTTTGGCTGAGCCGTCACGGTCCCACGAAGCACTCCGCTGCTGAGGATTTTCAACCTGTGTATTTCCCCGCCTGGATTTTTTGCAATGCAATCGGTGAAGGTTCCTCCGGTATCAATCCAAAGTTGCCAGGAGGGGGCGTTGGCGGATGTTGTGGACACGGACAATGGAAAATGTGCGTTTCAGGGTTTAGGCATGGAGAGCACAACGGTGCGCTTGGCCATGCGAATGCCTATGGCGTGACTGAATTCTTGTGATCCATCCGGATGGAGCCGAAAAACCGGCCGCGTAAAAAGGAGTGAATCTGTGCCGAGCGACTGGAGATTGTCTGTCGCTGTTCCAGCGGCTGCGCCGGCAATGTAAGCTTCTACCAGGTCCTGTTCAATCTTCTGCATTGATTCCTTGTCTGATGTAAGCGCCATAATTCGAACGCCATGAGCGTCAGCAAGGGAATCAATCTCACGTTTTTGCTGCAGATGCTTGTCGATCGATTCTACATCGCGGATCACTTCAAAACCGAAGCGCATCGCGGCTTCCTGGAGTTCTGCATCCGTGACGCGTCGTATCTCTTGCGAGGCCATACCGTCCTTCACTTTTTGGCGCTCCTCCTTGGTGAGTTTACCGCCACACGCGGCGGTCAGGATCAAAAGCGAAACCAAAACAAGCTTCTTCATGTAGAACGTGATTTCGCTAGCTATCGTGCCAACTCAAATTTACGGGGGCTGTATACTCCTTCCTAATTTTCTAACTTTGCCCGCGTTTCTGCAGTATGATTGAGAAGTTAGTTGAAATCAACCACCGCTTTGAAGAAGTTGGCCTGTTGCTGGGGCAGCCAGACGTGGTCAAGGATATCAGGAAGTTCACGCAACTGAGCAAGGAGTATCGAGACCTGGAGAAAGTGGTCCTCAAGTACAGGCTTTACCGCAGCATTCTCGATGGCCAGGAACACGCGAAAGAGGTGCTGGAAATTGAGAAGGACCCGGAATTGCGTGAATTGGCTAAGATGGAATTGGATGAGTTGGGACCGAAACGTGAATCGGTAGAAGCTGAGATCAAGGAATTGCTCATGCCGAAGGATCCCAATGACGACCGCAACTGTATTTTGGAAATCCGGGCAGGGACCGGTGGAGATGAAGCGGCCATTTTCGCAGGCGATTTGTGGAGAATGTACCAGCGTTTTTGTGATCGAAGAGGGTTTAAGGTGACTGTGATGGATGTCACTGAGGGCTCAGCAGGAGGCTACAAGGAAGTGATTTCACTTGTTGAGGGACAGGGCGCGTTCGGAATCTTCAAGTATGAATCCGGTGTGCACCGTGTACAGCGTGTGCCGGAGACCGAGCAGCAGGGCCGCGTGCATACCTCGGCGGCGTCGGTCGTTGTGCTTCCGGAAGCTGAAGACGTTGATGTGGTGATAAACCCGGCTGACCTCGAATACCAGACTGCAAGGAGCAGCGGAGCCGGCGGCCAGAATGTGAACAAGGTGGAGACCAAGGTTCAACTCACGCACAAGCCAACTGGGATTGTAATCACATGCCAGGTGGAGCGGTCGCAGCACGCCAACCGCGAGAGGGCGCTTCAGATGCTTCGCACAAAGCTGTACGAATTGGAAGTGGAAAAGCAAAATGCCGAAATCGGCGCCACACGACGTTCCCAGGTACGCAGCGGCGACCGGTCAGAAAAAATCAGGACCTACAACTATCCGCAAAGCAGGGTGACCGACCATCGGATCGGCTTTACGCAACACAACTTGACAGCCATTATGAACGGCGGCATCGACGACTTTATAGAACAACTAAAGTTGGCGGAGACTGCTGAAAAGATGTCTGAAGGAAAATAATGCCGGCGGTCAGTCCTTGTCTTCCGCGTCGGCAAGTTTTTCCTGTTCATCAAGAATTTTCTGAATTAGCGCCTGCTGGGCTTCATTGATCGTGTTGTCCAGCCTGGCCTGCTTTTTCATGAAACGGAACATAGCGTTTTTCTTGATTTCGTATGCGATGAACACCGTGTACTTCTTCTCTTTCTCATTGTAATATTTCTTTTCCCCGATTTTGCGCAGGTCAGCCATATTGGTGTCCACCACCTGGCGGGCCATGCTTTGAAATTTCTCGGCAACGTCGGCACCACGCTCGTTTTCCGTTTGACCCACATAATTGTCGGCCACCTGCTTCATGGTCGTATTTACTTGCCCGGCCAGATAAGTCTTTGCTTCGATATCGGCCTTACCTCGCGCGATATTTTCCTGAGAGCTTTCAGCTTTCCCGGTTGCCCTGAAGAACCGGTTGTTTGATTCATAGGCGTTTCCACTGAATGGTTCGTTGACCCGCTTGCCAAACGGGCTGGAAGCGCATCCGGAGAGCGCCACCACCACCACTGTCCATGCGATCGCTTTCATGAGATGATTGTTTTGTCAGCTAAAAATACCAAAACTGTGCCAATCAGGTCTCGATTCCCCCAATCAGAATCTGCCACCGGAACGCCCATTTCCAGCTCATCCGGAAGTCATGCAGGCCGGCTGACTGGAGAATCCCCTCCCAGTCTGCCCGGGTGAAGGCACGGCGCACAGAAAGCGGCGCATCATATTTGACCATGGTCGACGAGGAAAAGAATCTGGTCAGGAGACGGATTGAGTGGTAGGCGAATGTGTGCCGATGGATATCATTGATTAGCAAACCCATACGACACTGTCCTACCAGTTGCCGGATCAGCCGAGCCAGTGCATTGTCGTCGAAATGATGAAAAAACAATGTGCCCGTTATAATGTCAAAGCGCCGACGGGAGAATGCATCTGAAAAAACATTCTCTGTTTCCAACTGTATTTCCGGATAGTCCCGGCAATGCTCCCGTGCATGCGAGACAATGAATGGATTTGCATCAACCCCGGTAAGTTGCATCCTGATATTTCTCGATCGACCGTAATCGGCGAGCCGCCGGAGCAAGTCGCCGCTTCCACACCCGAGGTCGGCAACAGTAAGGGGACCTCCGCGCGGGTTGTGCCGGAGAAGCAGTTCCCGCAGACCAGAGAGTGTAACCGCATTGCCGCCGAGGAATCTGTTTATCATGTCCAGCTCACGAAGTGTTTGTCTTACAGTCTCACCGGAACATGTCAGGTCATCCATGATCTCCGGATCATGACAGCGGCGGCTCAGATCCATTGAGCTCATGCGGAATAGTTGATTTGGACCACCATGCTCTCCAATGTGAGGCCCGGGCCAAAAGCAATGCTGAGCATGCGCTTCCCATGATCAGCACTGGAGAGTTCTTTTGAATGCGCCGCGATTACAAACAGCACCGTAGCTGACGACATGTTTCCAAAATCCCTCAGGATTTCGTAGGCAAACCGGTTTTGCATTCTTGTTACGCCCAGTTCGCTCTCAATTGTCTCAAGAATCTTTTTACCCCCCGGATGAATGGCGTAAAATGAAATCGCTGACGGTTCAATGTTTGTTTTGGAAAGCAGTGAGCGTGTTAGGCTTCGAACACCGGCGCGAATGACTTCAGGAACATAGGAGGACAACCGCATTTCAAATCCCAGGTCGCCGACGGTCCAGGTCATATCGTGCTCGCCCTCAGTTGCCAACTCACAATGAAATTGCTCAAGCTTGTAATTAATCCCACTACGGGGCTTGGCTTCGACAAGTACGGCGGCGGACCCATCGCCAAAAAGTGCATTGGCAAGCATGTTGTCTTCCGTGTTCTCTTTCTGAAAATGAATGCTGCACAGTTCTGTGCATACGATCAGCACACGGGACTGAGGATTGACCATGCAGGCAGCCGCAGCCATTTTGAGCGCGTTGAAAGCAGCGTAGCACCCCATGAAGTTGACACAAGTGCGTTCGACAGACGCATTGAGACCCAGGGCCTTTACCAGGTCAATGTCCAATCCGGGCGCATACATCCCCGTGCAGCTCACCACGATCAGGTGCGTGATCGTCTCCTTGCGAAGCTGAGGAGCCTGGCGCATGCAATTCTGAATGGCCTCCAGGCTAAGTGCAAGCGCGTGTCTGCTATACAGTTCGAGACGTCGACGCGTGGTTGGAAATGGCTCCATGCCCGGCGAATTCTCGAAGAAGTGATAGTCGTCTGATTTGCCGTAGTCTTCGACAACAGAATAACGGGTATCGATACCGCTCGCACGGAACAAGACTCGCAGCTTACGGGCATCATCTGCCCCCAACTGCATGGCCCTCACCATAAAGGCGGCCACAACATCTTGTTGAAGCGCGTGTGCAGGGTTGGCAGTTCCAATCGCAGTCACAAAGCTCATTCCACAAAATAGGCAAAAAGGACTATCTTGATCACCGGCCGTTTATGCTCTCAAAATCCACCATTCTCCACCTTAGATTTCCTTTCTCTTTTTTTCTCCTGCCCATTTTCCTTTTTGCTGTGGCCGCATCTCCCAACCTGTTGATCAACCGGCTGCAGTGGGTTTTCATCATCCTCCATTTGTTTGTTTATCCTGCCAGCAACGGTTATAACAGCTACTTTGATAATGATGAGCAGAGCATTGGCGGGTTAAAACATCCGCCACCAGTCTCCCGCCAGTTGTACTGGACCTCATTATTCCTTGACTTGTTGGCAATCGTGCTGGCCGTTTATTTCATTGATGTTTCATTTGCTGTTATGGTCCTTATTTATGGCCTGGTTTCGAAAGCATACAGCCATCCTTCTGTACGACTGAAGAAATATGCCATTGCAGGCTGGGTGATTACCGGATTCTTTCAGGGCTTCTTCATGTTTATGATGTGTTACGCGGCTTTGAACAAGTATGAACTCGCGAATCTATGGCAGGTTCAGATAGTGAGTCCTGCTGCCACAACCACCCTGATGCTGTGGGCCAATTACCCGATGACACAAGTGTATCAGCACGAGGAAGACAAGCGCCATGGCGACATGACGCTAAGCCTGTTGTTGGGTATCCGCGGAACTTTCCTTTTTGCCGCGGGCTTCTTCGGGTTGGCCGTCCTGGCCTTTGTGTATTATTTCAGCAGCTTCCACAGCGCCCGCCATGGCGCTGCCTTTCTGCTGGTAATGACTCCCATCGTTGTTTATTTCATGTTTTGGTTCTTACAGGTATGGCGCAAGCCTGCAAAGGCTGATTACGCGCATACGATGGTGCTGAACATGCTGTCATCAACCTGCTTGTCGGCCTTTTTTATCTGGTTACTCTTCGACATCCGCAACGTAGGAAGATATCTCTTCGATTGACTAGCCTACTTGAGCGCCTGCACGGCGGAGCAGGTCAAGCGTTGCCTTGACACCTTCACGCTCAGGGAGTTTGTTTCCCTCATACTCAGCACCAATGTAACCGCGATAGCCCGATGCCTTCACGATCTTCAGCATGCGAACAAAATCCGTTTCTATGCAATTGCCATTGGCATCGAAATCAATGGCCTTTGCACTTACACCCTTGGCAAAAGGCATTAACTCTTCAACGCCCTTATATCTGTCGTACCAATTGCTTTTCTCAATATCGAAATTGTCGAAATCCGGAAGCGTTCCGCAATTCGCCAGACCTACCGACTTGATCAAGCCTGACAACCATTGCCCATTGGAGGAGTAACCACCGTGGTTTTCCACGATAACATTTAGCCCCGCCTGCTTTCCGTACGCACTTAGGCGCGACAGGCCATCGGCGCCAGCGGCGGCCACTTCCTGGGGGGTTCCCTTGCCGCCACAGTTTACCCGTATGGAATGGCAACCCAGGAATTGCGCGGCATCCACCCATTTGTAGTGATTCTCAACCGCGGTTGTACGGCGGGCAGGCACTGGGTCGCCAAGATCCCCCTCTTCATCGCACATTATCAGGAGACTCCTTACGCCATTGTCTTTACAGCGCTTGCTCAACTCTGCCAGGTATGTCTTATCGGTTGCTTTATCCTTAAAAAACTGGTTGACATATTCCACGGCGTCAAGTTTGAATTCATTTCGCGCTATGACCGGGAAGTCGAGGTTATCAAGTTTCCCTGACTTCAACTCCCTGTGCAACGACCATTCGGCAAGTGAGATGTTGAAAAAGAGTTTTTCATCGGACGCCGCGGACACTACCGCCCATCCAGAAAATGACAGTAGGCCGGCTCGCTTCAGGAACGCGCGCCGCGAAGTTGGTTGCTTGAGACTCTCAGACATGGCTATTGTTTGAAATCGTTGGTTTCAAATTGGCGTGTCATGACCAATTTTCAAAAAGGTTTTCCATGGGTGAGCGAAACAAGCAGGTTAGCCACCGGTTTTATATGTCGCGCCAGCCTCACGGCTGAACGTGATGCGCGATCGCTTCCAAAAAGCCTCTGAATGCTTCTGCCCACCCAGAGTCGCTTCGAAAACCTGCGTTGCCAGGTCTGGGCGTAGTCCTTTTCAAGAATCGCCCGTGAGTAGCCCGGCTCCCTGCACCAGCGAACCACGCGTTCGCCAAGTAGTTTGGCAGCATGTATAGCCATCGCCATGCCGTTGCCGCACAGTGGAGTGACCATTCCGGCAGCATCTCCACAGAAGAGAATATGATGCTCTACCGGGCCCTTTGTCTCGAACGAAATCTCATTGATGGTCTCGGGTTTTTCGAAGAGAAATCTTGCGCGATTGAAGATGTCGCGAATGAATGGATTGCGGAAGAGGACTGCCTCCTCCATTGCACGAATGTTTCCGTACGCACGGACATTGTCCCTGTGGGTGAGGTAACACAGGTTGATGATTTCGTTTTCCACGCGGCTGATGCCACAGTATCCATTTGAAAAATTATGCAAGGCGATCAGATCATCAGGAAAGTCAGGCAGGGTGATATGATATTTTACACCTACATAAGGTGAAGATCTGCTGACAAAGCTCCGCTCCAGTTGTTTGTCGATTCGCGACCGCTTACCGTGGGCCGCAATAACGAGGTCTGCTTCATGGCTTCCGGCCGATGAGTCCACCAGAAATGAATCTCCCTTGAAGTGAATGTTTGTGAGTTCAGTCTCCAGCATGAACTGAATGCCGCGTCTGATAGCAAGTTGATAGAGGAACTGGTCGAGGCAATAACGGCTGATTCCAAACCCTCCTGTATCGAGCATTAATTCTGCCAGGTCTCCCCGCGTGGAACTTAGTTGGAAGCGTTTGATCTGTGCTGGCCGAAGGAGATCCGGATATGCTTCTAAGCGGTTGAGGTAGGGAACGACCTCATTTGAGACATACTCTCCGCAAACCCGGTGAAACGGATAGCATTGTTTTTCAATAACCGTACTGGAGATGCCTTCACGCGCAAGGTGCAGGGCGGTAATCAACCCTGCGAGTCCTCCGCCAGCGATGAGAATGCGCCTTTGGGCCATGATGCAAGGTACATAGCTGCGGACGCGAATCTAGATTTCGCTGACTATGGTCATTTTCTTTTTCAGGGTCTTGCCTTCGCGCATGATGATGAGCCTGATCTTTCTGCCCGGCCGCAGATCGAATGCCTGGCTTAGCGTGTTAAGCGTGAATTCGGATGCGGCGACCCCATTTATTGCGACGAGTTCATCACCAACCCGCAGATCGGCCAATTCGGCACTTGAACCCTTTCGTACGTCAGTAACCTCAAACCTCCGCAGCCGCACACCTTTGGCTTTGAAGGTCAAGCCGCTGATATTGAAATTGAAATTCCTGGAGTATGCCAGGTTTTTCTTCAGATACATCTTACCCAACGGAAAATTGAAGACGGTGCTGAATCGCCGCAGCAGGTCTCCCCCTATCGCCCCGTGCCGGAAGATGTCTGTGCTTTTTAACGAATCGGGATTACCGTAATCCTCCGGGTTTGGAAAGTTGGCAACCACACCCTCAAGCTTGTAGCGACCCAGTTCGATGGACTTGACGCGCGCGATTTTACCGTTGATCGTGCCGGCCAGGCCACGGCCGATGAGACTGTTGATGTGTTTCTCCGGAATGACGATCCGCCCGTCAGAAGTGGCATCGAGCATCAATCCATGGCTGGCGCCTGTGTCCACCAGCAGCTTGGCGATCATTTTGGTTCCAGATAGGAAAGTGATTGGCAGCTCGACATACGGCTTTGTGTCTTCGATCCGGATTTCAAGCTCCTGGTATTTTTTCCGGGGTTTGTAGAATTCGGGTGATGCAATGGTGAGTTGGCGGCTTTCATAGTCTATCTCCACGACAAACCGGCTAAACACTTCATATCCCAGGATTCCCTGGACATCAGTGCCGAGGTAATTCCTGAGTTCGAGGTAATCTTTTTCCAGGACAAGCATGGCGTGCCCCTGGCCATGGATGCCTGGCATGTCAAGCGTAACATCATTGGTGATATATGCCTCCACGAGTTTTTCACCGCCGGGACCCGAAACCTGGTAGTGGCGGCTGTATTGGAGGTTAAGAATGTCGCTGAACGCTTTCTCCGTCAGAATAGTTGTTCTAACTCCAGTGTCCAGAATAAACTTCAATGGTAGCTGACCATTGATAACAACCGGGACGATGATCAGGTTGTTCACAATTTCGATTGGAAACTGAACGCGACGCTGTCCCGGTCTCAAATGAAAGCCCAACTGGGCAATACCGATTGCCGGGAGGAGAATGAAGGTCAGCATTAAAGCCCGGACGCGCATTGTACACGCTTGCAGCGGATTAAAACTATTGAAAAAAACTGTACCCTTACCTCCTTAAACGGGAACTACCCCCAGCGTGGTGAGCAATTTTCCGGGGGAATTTTCAATCAAGAGAAACCGGAGGTTTGAATGATGAAGAAAGCCCTTCGAGGTCATCGTTTTCATCTGCTCAATCAGCGGGGTGAAGAACGAATCAGTATTGAGTAACCCCACAGGCTGGTCGATCAAACCCAACTGCCGCCATGTTAGTATCTCCGCCAGCTCATCCAAAGTACCCCAGCCTCCGGGAAGGGCCAGGAATGCATCTGAAAGTTCAGCCATTCGCTTTTTGCGATCGTGCATCGAGGACACAACGATGAGTTCAGTCAGCCCTCGATGACCTACTTCGCGGCTCAACAGGAAATTCGGGATAACACCGACCACTTTGCCGCCGGCAAGCAACGCAGCATCGGCCATCACGCCCATCAGGCCTATGTTGCCGCCACCATACACGAGGGTGTGGCCACCAGTTGCCAACAGCCTGCCGGTCTCACGTGCGGCATTTGCGAATACAACATCCGTTCCGGTGCTGGATCCACAAAAAACGCATACATTCATGACCCGGAGTCAGGTCAGTGCTTGATGTCGTGTTCGTTTTTGCTGACGGACTTATTTGGGAAGATCCAAACGGATAGAATGGCAAGAATGAAAAGGGCAATGACTACGCCAAAGACTATCATAGTTTGACAATTATTTGTACCAAATAACGTCTCTTTTCGTAATTCGTGCAAACCGGAACGAACCGGCCCCAGGCGTATATTGACCTAATAGCACTATCAAGATGAAACGACTTGTACTAATTGTCGGAGCCCTGGTCGTCGTTCTGCTGGCAGGCGCTGTGTTCTGGAGGTATAAGACAAAATCGCACAGCCCCGAAAATGCCATTGAATTCAATGATGGAAACCTGCAAATCACTGTGTCGTACAACCGACCCTACAAGAAAGGCCGTATCATTTTCGGAGGGCTTGTGCCATACGGAAAAACCTGGAGGACAGGCGCTAATGAAGCAACGGTTATCGAAACCAACCAGGACCTTTACCTGAAAGGACAGAAACTCGCCAGAGGAAGATATTCTGTCTGGACAGTTCCGAACGAAGGACAATGGCAAGTTATCTTCAACACGGTGATCCCTCCATGGGGCATCGACGTGATGAATGATGGCCAGGCAGCCCGAGACCCGGAAGGAACTGAGATAATTGTGACCGTTCCGGTGATGGCTTCACCTAAAGAGATTGAGCAATTCACCATCACCATCGAAAAAGTGAACGACTCGCTCGAAATGGTGTTTCTCTGGGACCGAACACTCGTGTCGGTGCCGATTTCACTCAGTGCACAATAACCTGGACCTCCGTTCTTCTTTTTTCCGGCAACGCCTCCTTCAAGGCTGTCCCGGAGCAAGCCAGTTTGCCGGGCGGGACTCCTTCGCGAATTAATGCCTCGGCCAATGACTTTGCCTGACCCAGCGTACGGTCATTGTGATACATGATGCGAACAACAAGCGAATCGCGCGTTCCGGTCGTTACTGAATCGACCTGGTAGGTAACGGAAAGTTTCGTTGTGTCATAACGGGTCTCGGTCAGATCAGGACTCGAGCGAAGCGAATCCTCCATATACCCAAATAAGGTTACCTCGATCGCGTATGACTTCTCCGGATTACTCCTGGCCAAACGAGTAAGCCTGCCGACCTCCTGGTTTGAGGAGGCTGCAAGAGCGGTGGAATTCTTTTCAAATCGGATACACTCAAGGTCCAGAACAACATCAGAAGTAGTGGGAAGAAGAACCACGTTGAATTTCTCTACCATGGGATTGTTCTCGCCGGTAAGATCAAAGGCGCGGCTGAAGAAAGTAAAGTGGTCCTGAGCCGGTTCAACTGATACTTCATACCTGTTTCCATAAGTGAGATACGAAGTAAACGTGCCGTCTTTTCCAGGTTGCGTTACCAGCACTTTTGACTGGTCGTCTACATTATAAACGGTGACATAGGCGGCCGACAGGTCGCGCGGACCTGAGAGTTGTCCATCCAGACGGAGTGAGCCTTTCGGTCGCACTTCAGGAGGGAACAGGAACTCCACCAACTCACTGCTGTGCTGTCCAGGGCTCTCTTTCAGAAGATACATTCCTGCCGAAGTTGCGCTAACGAAACGGTCGTCCTTTGGCGTGTTTGCAAAATCAAGAGGGAGCGGTTTCGACCATTCGCCGCGACGATACTTGGTGTAGTACAAATCCATTCCGCCCTGGTTGGGTTGCAGGCGGTCAGAAGAAAAGATGAGCATCTCGCCATCGCCCATAATCCGGGGCGATTGTGAGTTGCCGGTGTTGATGTGAGAAGGCAGCTCCACGGGGTTGTCCCACTGACCGTTCGGTTTTTTACGCATTTCCAGCAGCCTGCATCCACCCGCCTTTTCGGCATCCATCTGATCGCACCTCATATAATAGAATGCAGAGCCGTCAAGGGCCACTGACGGACAGGCCTCGTTGCTCTTTGAATTAGCCGGCAGCAGCATGTTGACCGGCTCCTCCCAGTTGGCTCCCATCAGTTTGCTGGCATACAAATCAAATCCACCCATACCGTTCGACCGTTGGTTGGATATGTATAGCGTTTTTCCATCAGGACTCAGGGCGAATCCCCACAGGAAATTGAGCCGGTTGTTTACGATCCTTGGCAGCACCACGGGATCTTTCCAATTGACGCCCTGACGGGTTGTATAAGTCAGCGTTAACGCATGATCTTCCCCCAAATCGGCCACGTACACCATTGAGTTGCCGTCGAGGCTTATGAAGGGGGCATAGTTATTGAAGGAGGGATGGTTGAGGTTGTTTGCCATCTTGCGCTTTTGCGCCTGCCCCAGTATTGTCTCACTGGCAAGTATGACGAGGAGGAAAGGGGCGATCAACTTCATCTTCTAAAATTATGAAATCCCCAACTGATGAACTGAAATATGATTCATCGATTCTTTTGTTCTTTCATTATTAAGCTACATGGGAAAAATAAAGTAGATTGGCTAAATGATCCAGGTAATCCCGTCAATCGCCATACGCAAAGGTAAAGTAGTAAAGATGCGGAAGGGTGATCCTTCGAGCGAGAAGTCGTATGACGAAAACCCGCTTGACTTGACAAAGCGTTTCGAGGACCACGGGATTGAGGTAATCCACCTTGTTGACCTGGATGGAGCGGAAAAAGGAAGTCCTCAGAACTTTCATGTCCTTGAAGCCATTGCTAACCACACGGATCTGAAGATTGATTTCACCGGTGGTATCAGCGCCGATGGAGACATTGTCAGCGCTTATGAGCACGGGGCAGACTACATTACGGCCTCCAGCATCGCAGTCATCAACCCGGAGCTGTTTGCCTCCTGGATCATATCATTTGGACGCGAGAAAATTACCTTGAGCGCCGATGTGACGGACGTGAACACAAAGCAGGTTGCCTTCAGGGGATGGCAAAAAACAGCAGAATTGAAACTTTATGACCACTTGAGTTTCTTCTATGAAAAGGGCCTGAAGTATGCCAAATGCACGGATATTTCCCGCGACGGAACTATGGAGGGTCCTGATTTTAGTTTTTACGGGGAAATTCGCTCTGCCTTCCCTGACCTGAAAGTGCTGGCCAGCGGGGGCATTCGCAGTGTTGATGACATCAAGCGGTTGAACGAGATGGGTCTGTTTGCCGTTATTTTTGGAAAGTCCTTCTATGAAGGAAAGATGAGCCTTCAGGATGTGGAACAGTTCGTTGTTAAATCCTGACTTTTATCCTGCTTTTAGCTAGTCTTGTCTCTCTAAAGTTCCCAGGGGAGATTGATTATGAAGGGAGTTCCTTCCTCAACAAAAACACATGATCCCACCGGCTACCATAGCATTGAGGTAATCGGTGCACGCGAACACAATCTGAAGGATATCCATGTGTCGCTTCCGCGGAACAAACTGGTGGTGGTCACAGGAATCAGCGGCAGCGGAAAATCCTCACTTGCATTTGACACGATTTACGCGGAAGGTCAGCGCCGCTACATGGAGAGCTTCTCGGCGTATGCCAGGAGTTTTATCGGCAACCTTGAGCGCCCCGATGTTGACAAAATCAATGGACTGAGCCCCGTCATTTCAATAGAGCAAAAGACCACCTCACGCAATCCGCGTTCAACGGTCGGCACCGTTACAGAGATCTACGATTTCATGCGACTGCTCTTTGCGCGCGCAGGTGAGGCCTATTCGTATCTCAGTGGACGGAAAATGGTCCGGCAAACTGAAGACCAGATCCTGGAAGGAATCTTCAAGCACTTCCGCATGAAGAAGCTGGCCCTTCTTGCGCCGCTTGTCAGGGGTCGAAAGGGACACTACCGCGAGCTGTTTGTCCAGATACGCAAAAGCGGCTTCACCAAAGTCAGGGTCGACGGCGTGATTCAGGACCTGGTGCCCAAAATGCAGCTTGATCGTTATAGAATTCATGATATCGAGGTGGTGATAGACCGGATCGTTGCTGATGAGAAGGACCGTTTTCGCATCGGTCAATCTGTAGCCCGCTCGCTGAAGGAGGGGAAGGGCGTAATGATGCTGATGGAAGAGAATGGGACACTCCACCACTTTTCGAAGTTTCTCATGGACCCCACCACAGGATTGTCTTATGATGAACCTGCGCCAAATCTCTTTTCGTTCAACAGCCCCTACGGCGCCTGCCCTACTTGCAATGGCCTTGGTGTAATCGAAGAGATCACCGAAGCGTCAGTTATCCCTGACAAGAAACTCAGCATCATGCGCGGTGGAATATTGCCGCTTGGCGAGTATCGCGATATCTGGATATTCAAAAAGGTTGAAGCAATCCTCAAGAGATACAAGCACTCATTGGCGACGCCAATTAAAGACCTTCCTGCTGATGTATTGAAAATCCTCCTCTACGGCGACGACGTTCCCGTTGCGGTACCATCCGTGAAGTACCCGGGAACTGAATGGAATACAAGATTTGAGGGCATTATCAGCTTCCTTGAAAAAATGCGTGACGATGCATCTGAAAGCGCGAAGCGATGGATGGAGGAATTCATGATTACCCGACCTTGCCCGGAGTGCGGTGGTGCACGGTTGAAAAAGGAGTCACTGCATTTCCGCATCGACGACAAGAACATTGCAGAATTGTCGAGGATGGACATTCTGCAACTGAAGGATTGGTTTGACAAAGTGGAAGACAGGTTGTCGCCAAAACAACGAACCATTGGCGCAGAAGTCCTGAAAGAGATACGCAAGCGCATTCGCTTTCTCCTTGATGTCGGGCTCGACTACCTGGATCTCAACCGGCCGCTACGTACCCTGAGCGGCGGTGAGGCCCAGCGAATACGACTTGCGACCCAGATCGGGACTCAGCTTGTGGGTGTGTTGTACATTTTGGACGAGCCTAGCATCGGGCTTCACCCGCGGGACAATGTGAAACTGATCAAGGCGCTGAAGGACCTTCGCGACCTTGGCAATTCTGTGGTTGTCGTTGAACACGACAAAGAGATGATGCTCGCTTCAGACTACATCCTCGACGTGGGGCCAGGCGCCGGTCGGCATGGTGGACGTGTGGTTGCTGCCGGCGAGCCCAAGGAATTTGTAAAAAATGAGAGCGTTACGGCGGCATATCTGAATGGCACATTGTCCATCCCATACCGGGAGGAAAGACGAAGTGGCTCGGGCAGTGAGCTTTCGCTTCTTCAGGCAACGGGTAACAACCTGAAGAAAGTGGATCTTCGCCTTCCATTGGGGACATTTACCTGCGTCACAGGAGTTTCAGGGAGCGGCAAATCAACATTGATTCATGAAACGCTCTTCCCGATCCTGAACAAGCACATTTACAATTCACGAACAGAGCCGCTTCCATACAAGGGCATCAAGGGACTGGAACATATTGACAAGGTCATCGAGGTTGACCAGTCACCCATCGGACGGACACCCAGGTCGAATCCGGCCACGTATACCGGAGTATTTACTGATATCCGCGACCTGTTTGCACAAATGCCCGAAGCAAAAATCCGCGGATACAAACCCGGCCGTTTTTCATTTAATGTAAAAGGAGGACGTTGCGAAACCTGCGAAGGCGCCGGTTTGCGGCTTATCGAAATGGAGTTCCTGCCGGACGTGCATGTCAATTGTGAGACCTGCAAGGGCAAGCGCTACAACCGTGAAACGCTGGAAGTGAGGTTTAAGGGCAAGTCAATTTCTGATGTACTCGACATGACCGTTGAGGAAGCGGTGACGTTTTTCGAGAATCAACCACGGATCCTCAGGAAGATCGAAACGCTCAATGACGTCGGCCTTGGCTACATCTCACTGGGCCAGCATGCAACGACGCTCTCTGGCGGCGAGGCCCAACGAGTGAAGCTGGCAACAGAACTGTCGAAGCGGGACACGGGTAAAACCTTGTATATATTGGATGAGCCCACCACAGGTTTGCATTTCCAGGATATCGCTCATTTGCTGGAGGTACTTCAAAAGCTTGTCGACAAAGGAAATACAGTCCTTGTCATCGAACACAACCTGGATGTCATCAAGGCGGCAGACTACCTTGTAGACCTTGGACCTGAAGGAGGAGCAAAGGGTGGAACTATCGTGGCCGCCGGCTCCCCCGAGAAGGTGTGCCGTAATCCAGGCAGCTACACGGGCCAGTTCTTAAGAGCCGAGCTCAGGTAGCATCGACTACTAATTAACAGGAGCATAAGGTTTGCCTTTTTCTAACTTTGCACTCACATCATGCTCAGGAAAGTCAACAAAACGCGATTGTACTGGACGCTGCAGGTCGGCGGCTGGACGCTCTATGCCCTTGCACAGATCGTGTTCAATGTTCTGGCTTCCGATAACTCTGGTTTTAGCATCCAGCGTGCATTGTTCTTTACCTATGAGGCCGCCTTCGGTCTGCTGCTCACACATGCCTACCGTGCCATAATCAACCAGGGCCGTTGGTTGAGCGGTGGAATGACCTTACTTATCACGCGTGTTGTAGGGATGGCATACCTCCTGGGACTGGCGCTGTTCCTGCTTCGAATCGCAATATCAGTTCCGCTCGGAATTTACAACCCTGATGCCTTCAGGCCCGACAACATTCTCGGCATGACAACCGTCTATGCGCTGATCTTCTTTATCTGGTCGGTCTTGTATTTTATTTACAACTACTTCGAACGATACAACACAAGCCTGAAGCTGGAGGCGAGTGTGCGTGAGATCGAACTCAACAACCTTAAATCGCAGCTTAACCCACACTTTATTTTCAACGCGCTGAACAGCATCCGCGCTCTTGTTGACGAGAATCCGGAAAAATCAAAGGAAGCGATCAACCAGCTTTCCAATATCCTGCGCAATTCCCTCAACACCGGCAAGAAAGGACTGACCAAATTCGAGGAAGAGCTGAAGATTGTGCAGGACTACCTTGGACTTGAAAGCATCCGGTTCGAGGAGCGACTTCAAACACAGTTCGATATCGACCCCGAGTCGAAAGACTTTCTCGTTCCTCCGCTGATGGTGCAAACATTGGTGGAGAACGGCATCAAGCATGGTGTGGGCAAATTGACGGCCGGAGGAATCATTCATATGAAGACAATGGTGCACAATGACCGGCTGACCATCCAGGTTCGAAACAGCGGTCACTATGTCAACGGCATGACCAACCCTGCTGGCGGACTGGGATTGGAAAATACCCGTCAGCGACTGAAACTGATTTATGGAAATGACGCCTCTTTTCGAATTCTTTCTGAAAACGATACTTTTGTTTTGACAGAGATAGAGATACCGCACTTGCGCTAAGAGCGATTACCAAATATGAAAGCACTGATTATTGACGATGAGCGCCTGGCTCGCAAGGAACTTATGAAACTGTTGGAGGAACATCCCTCTATCGAAATCGCTGGTGAAGCCCAAAACGCCGACGAAGCCGAGCAGTTGATAAACGACATGAATCCCGACGTGTTGTTCCTCGACATCCAGATGCCAGGACGGACAGGTTTCCAGCTGCTGGAGTCTCTCGACACCGTACCGCTCGTGGTCTTTACAACTGCGTATGATGAGTTTGCCCTGAAAGCATTTGAGATTAACGCCCTGGATTATCTTCTGAAACCCATTACTGCCGAGCGTCTCGGAGAGGCGGTGCACAAGATTCAGGAAAAGGAACGCATGCGCTCCGGTCGCGGGCGTGATCAAAAGTTGGGACTCGAAGACCAGGTATTTGTAAAAGACGGCGAGCGATGCTGGTTTGTCAGCCTTGCCAATGTCCGCCTCTTTGAATCGGACGGCAACTACATCAAGGTTTACTTCGACACCAACCGTCCGATGATTCACAAATCGCTGAATGCCCTGGACGAAAAACTTGACGAACGTTCTTTCTTCAGGGCGAGCCGAAAGCACATCGTCAACCTGAGCTGGGTGGAGGGAATAGAGCCATGGTTCAACGGAGGACTGATGGTAAAGCTGCGCGGCGGCGACAAAGTGGAGGTGAGCCGTCGCCAGGCGGCGAAGTTTAAGGATATGATGAGCTTGTAAATACCACCGGGTACATCGCAGGATTCTTCCGGCATCGGCCATGGACCGTCGACCATGGATTATCGACTACTTCAGAACGAGTTCTACCAGCGGCTGCTCCACGTTCCAGTCCCTTGCCAGGCGAATAAGTGCTGTGGCCTCCATTTCGGTAACGTAACCCTTGATGTTGTTCGACTCCCAAACCATCTGGATGAGCTCGATACGTTTTTCACGAGTATAGTCGCGGATGATATCGTTGAGAAAAGCGCGGGCACGGTCGAAACAGGTCACCTGGTCCTTTTCTATAAAATCAATTGCCCACTTCAGTTCCTCGTCGGCCTCCAGTCTTTTGGCGGCAGCATCAAGATCACTTTGCTCCTTCTCGTCCAGGCCATGGTAGTGGAAGATCACGGCCTTTAGAAGAAGGTAAACGCGCTTTTCTTCCGACGACATGATCTTAAAGATCGCATTTTTTCCAGACTGTTCTTCACCCCACGATCAACTCCTCTGTAATCCGGTCAGCGAGCAGCTTCCCTTTCTGGGTAAGGAACAGGGTATCATCGTGAACCCGGAGCAAGCCTTGTTCAACATATTTGCCGACAACGTCTCCGCACCTTGTCATGAGGTTATCATTTAGTGACTCTCTCAGCGTCCGGAGGTCACAGCCCCATTTGGTGCGCAGCCGGGTGAGGATAAACTCGTTGATTTTGTTTTCTGACGTCAGCCATTCGGTTTCTGCCGGCAATCGTTCAGCCGCAAGTGATGTGATATAGGCAGCATTGTTGCGTACGTTAATCATGCGCCGGTTTCCATCGTAGCTGTGCGCACTGGGACCAATGCCAAGGTAGGGCTTCTGAAACCAGTAACTCGAGTTGTGCCTCGAATGGAACCCGGGTTGCGCAAAGTTGGATATTTCGTACTGCTCATAACCTGCTGCTCCCAGAACCTCCTGCATCAATTCAAACTGACGTGCTGCTTCATCGTCATCGACGGCGTATAGCGTACCCTTCTTTTGCCGGTTCCCAAAAACTGTCCGCTCCTCGATAGTAAGGGCGTAAAGGGAAATGTGTTCGGGCTTGTTGGATACGGCCTCTGTGAGGGTTTCTTTCCAGCCGCCCATGTCAAGTCCTGGAATCGCGTAGATGAGATCGATACTGAGATTGGCGAATCCTGCAGCCCGACTCTTCTGAAGACAGGCCCTTGCCATGCTGGCCCCATGGGCACGATTCATATAGTTGAGGATATCGTCCCGGAAGGACTGGATGCCGATGCTCAAGCGATTGATGCCTGCCTCACGGAAGGTGGCCAACTTTTCTTCCGAGAGGTCGTCTGGATTTGCTTCCAATGTAACTTCCTGCCCGGGGAAGACAGGGAAGCAATTCCGAACTGTTTTTAGCAATTCATGGAGCGCTTTTCCCGGGATCAAAGAAGGGGTTCCGCCGCCCAGGTAGACCGTTTCGGGCGGGGAGGGAAGAAAATCACGCCGGAGTTCCATCTCTCTCTGCATGGCGCTAAGGAGTTCCTGCACCGTGCGCGTGTCGGTGGAAAAATGGAAATCGCAATAATGACATGCTTGTTTGCAAAAAGGTATATGCAGATAAAGCCCGGCCATGCGCGAAATTGCAAATTGTTTCCCGATTCGAATCAAGGAGATACTTTTGCGGCATGACTGTCATGGTTCTGCTGGCTGCCCTGTTGTCGACCGATTCTGTCGCCACTGTTCTTGACTTGCGCCCTTCCTGGCGGATCTATCAGAACGGCGCGTACCTGGCGCCGGATTCCGGGAAACTGGATGAGGAAAATACGGTTTACTTCGCGATCGATACGCGCAAGCATAGCGGGCAGTTCCTTTATGTATCGTCGCTCGTTAAAGGTTATGTTTTCGTTGATGGAAAACTGATTGCCTCGTTTCGCAATGAGTTGGTTTACGAAATTGACAGCCTGCATCTGTTCGGTTCGCCTGCATGGGTGGCTATTCACTCTGAGGGCAAACTTTCCGATTTGTCTACGCGCATTATTGCTCCAGCTTCCAGGGCAAGTGCGGGTGTGCCGCAGTTACGTGCCAGACCGCCGACCTACTTCCGCAATTTCGGGATTCTTGTTTCCATTTTTCTCGTCAGTTTTTTCCTGCTCTTGCTGCGGGCCAACCCGCAGCTCACGCTCGACTATTTTTCTTTTGGCAAGATATTCACCTCATCCGAGCGCAACGAGACGCAGCTTGCTTCGCGTATCACGTCCAGCGAGAACCTGCTTTTCTACTTGTTCTGCGCTTTGCTCACCGGTTTTCTTTTGTCGGCAATCTTTTATTCATCTGGGCCGTTCTTCCAGGCAGCACGTCCCCTGGTATTTGGTTCATTGGGTGCCTCATTCCTTATTTGGGCGCGACTGTCCGGTTTTATCCTGCTCTTACTGGCGGCAAAGCTTTCCATAGTTCTGACTTTCTCCACGCTGTTCAACTTCAGGGAGACGGTAAGCTTCCAGTTCTTTAATTTTCTCCGGTTCGTTTTGTTCACGGCAATGGCCCTTGCGGGTGTGAGTCTTTTGCTATTTCTATTTCGTGTGTCTTCGCCTGCGTGGTACGAGCAATTGGTGACTACGGGTTTGGTAATGTTGACACTGGGTTCTGCAATGGTCTTGATGAAATTGTTAAGAAAATCGCAGCACTCCTTTTTTCATTTATTTTCCTACCTTTGCATCTCGGAATTCATTCCGTTGGTGATTCTATTCAAGATTTTCTTTTGATTGGCGAATCCGACCTGTGCAGATATGACTGAATCCCTGGTTATTGACAGAATGCGTAAAGTAAAAAGTATTCTCGTCACTCAAGACCCGCCCATCGACCCGGCTTCACCGTACTACAAGATCGCTGAGAAGTATGCTTTGAAAGTCGACTTCCGGCCGTTCATCCAGGTCGAGCCGGTTTCCGTGAAAGAGTTCCGGAAGCAGAAGGTGGAAATACTCAACCACACGGCCGTCATCTTCACCAGTCGAAACGCCGTTGACCATTTTTTCACCCTTTGCCGGGAGCTGAAGATTGAGATGCCACCGGAGATGAAGTATTTCTGCATCTCAGAACAAACATCAAATTACCTTCAGAAGTATATCGTCATCAGGAAACGCAAGATCTTCACCGGACTTAAAGACACACAGGATCTCCTTGAGATTATCAGGAAGCACAAGAACGAAAAGTTTCTCTTCCCATGTTCCGATATCCGCAAGAATGACATCCCTGATTTCTTCCGAGATAATGGGTTCCAGTTCTGCGAGGCAATCACGCACCATACTGTGGCAGCAAACCTGTCGGACCTCAAGGAGGTGTTTTACGATGTGCTCGCTTTTTTCAGCCCCTCAGGAATACATTCCCTTTATACCAATTTCCCCGAGTTCAAGCAGAACAACACACGGATTGCGGCATTTGGCCCGGCTACTGCAAAGGCCGTCCGCGATGCAGGACTGGTTCTGGATATTGAGGCTCCTCTGCCCAATGCCCCGTCAATGACGGGAGCCCTTGAACTTTATATCCGCAAGGCTAACCAGGTCAAATAAGACAAACGCCGGTGCAGCGTTATTTGGCAAATGATGGCCAATTTGGCCACTGAATATTGCCTTATATTTGAAGTCTACATCAGGATGAAGTGAAGAAGCTTTTCGCTGTAGCGCTGGTTTTAATTTCGTTGTCGGCCCTGGCACAGCAGGATCCCCAGCTGAGCCAGTACATGTTCAATAATTTCTATTTCAACCCGGCCTTCGCCGGCACCGACGGTGTGATGAAATTCACCGGCGTGCACCGCTCACAATGGCTTGGCTATTCACCAACCTTCGCCGACGGTGGAGCGCCTACCACCCAGGTTGTGAGTATGCACACGCCCTTGCCCGTGCTGAAAGGAGGCGCTGGAGGATACTTCGTCCACGATAATCTGGGCGCCATTACAAACATAGAGCTTCATGGTTCTTACGCATACTATTTTCCGGTTCGCGGAGGTAACCTAAGTGCTGGCATTCGCGCAGGAGTAATCTCGCAGAAAGTTGACTTTGGATTGTTTCGCGCCATCGATCCCAGCGACCCACTGCTTCAAAACAACGGAACCGAAACACAGTTTCGTCCCGACTTCGCATTCGGTGCTGCATTCAGGACCGAGAAATACTATGTTGGTCTCGGACTCAACCACCTCACGCAACCTTCCTATGATTTCGGCCTGAACCAGAACAACAAACTGAGGCGACACGTGTATGGCACCGCGGCCTACTTCTACGAATTGAACCTGGATCTGCGCTTCCAGTTTGTAGGGTTCGTAAAAAGTGACTTTGTCAAGACTTCATTTGACCTGGGTGCAATTGCCTACCTGCGGGAAACAATGTGGGGCGGCTTGTCTTTTCGACAGTCTGATGCCCTCAGCCTGCTGCTCGGATACAGCTTCCTGGACGACAAATCGCTGAGTCTGGGCTATTCACTGGACTATGTTATCAACGATCAGGAGGCGAAGGAGGCCACCTCGCATGAGTTCATGGTTATCTACAATTTGCCCGTTTCCACAAGCCGTAAAAAGGTCGTCCGGACCCCCCGTTTCAGGTACTAAAACGAAACATTTTTGGGTTTTCTTAAAGATTTTAGTCAATTTGGGAACGCTATTTTTGGCAAAACAGGCGAATGAAATAAATTTATGGTCCCTTCGTTGGACTGACAATCGGGAAGACGGAGACTTAACCAATCAAGTATGGATGATCGGGTAAAATCACAGCGTGTTGGCTATTGGTCCTTGGTTGCGCTTGCCCTCTCGCTTTCGGGTTGCGGTCTTCTTGGCCTCGGCGGCAAGAAGGGAACCGATGCCCAGGGGGAGTTGGTTGGTGTGCCTAACCGTGAAGGTTGGGTGATGACCATTCCTTATGGAATGGTACCGATTCCGGCAGGGACCTTTCACATGGGACAAGCCGATGAAGATCCGGCTTCCACCCAAATCAACTTCAACAAACAGGTGACGATCGGTCCGTTTTTCATGGATGACACCGAGATTACCAACAACGAGTATCGCCAGTTTACCAATTTCTTCCTGGTTGACAACGGAACCATTGAAGGTTTCCCCGCTGTAAGTGCTGAAGAGTTTAAGCAGAAGTACTATCCTGATACAACAGCATGGGTGCGCGACTTCTCCCATCACATGGGCGACCCGATACAAGACTATTACTATTGGCACCCGGGCTACGACCCTTATCCGGTCGTGGGCATCAACTGGGATGCAGCCGTCTTCTTTGGAAAGTGGCGCACTGCTTACCTTAATGATTTCCGCAGGTCTATCGGGGAGTTCCCCATGCCTGAGTTTCGTCTTCCTTCGGAAGCAGAATGGGAGTATGCCGCACGCGGCGGCCGCGACATGGCAAAGTACCCGTGGGGCAACCCGTATATCCGCAACTCAAAAGGTTGTATGCTTGCCAACTTCAAACCGGGGCGGGGCAACTTCTTCGATGATGGATTTGCCTATACATCGCCAGTTCAGTCTTATTTCCCCAATGACTACGGCCTGTTCGACACGTCAGGAAACGTGTCGGAGTGGTGCCTCGATGATTTCAACCCGGCATCCGTCCCAACCGTGTGGGACCTGAACCCGCAGTTTATCGACCCGCGAACAGATCCTGAAAGCAAGAAGTATAACGCCAAGGTTCCTCCGAAGAAAGTAGTGCGCGGCGGCTCGTGGAAAGACGTTGCCTACTACCTTGAAACCGGGACACGCACTTATGAATTCAAGGATTCGTCACGTGCGTACATCGGCTTCCGCTGCGCGTTGACTCACCTGGGCAGGTCGTCGGGCAGAGAATTTTAATAAACGAAAACTCCTCTTAACTTTAAAAAAACCGTTTCCACAGAACCTTAAACCCTAAAATCTAAACTATCATGGCAAAGAAAAAAGGCGGATTCATGCAGTTGCTCTTTGAGACCATCATGCCCAAAGTATATGGTATCGGGGCAGCGGTGGTTATCGTAGGTGCACTCTTCAAGATTTTGCACTTACCGGGTGCTAACCAGATGCTCATGATCGGCCTCACAACGGAGGCGGTTATCTTCTTTCTGAGTGCATTTGAACCCAAGCATGCAGAACCGGATTGGTCAAAAGTCTATCCTGAACTGTCTGAAGATTACGAAGGCCCAGCCACGCAACAGGCAACCCGGATCAGCAACCGCCCAGGCGGCGATTCTCCGCTTCTGAAAATTGACGAGATGCTGAAAACAGCGAAGGTGGATCAGAACCTGCTGGACAACCTGGGTAAGGGGTTGACCAACCTGGCAACCTCCACGCAGCAAATGAACAGCCTGTCCAATGCGGCTGTCGCCACGAACGAATACGCCAAGAACGTTCAGGCAGCTTCCGCCTCCCTGAGTGAAATGAATAAATCGTACGGTACTGCGATGAAAGCGGTTGGTGCCATGGCCGACGCATCGAAAGACACCGGCGAATATCATTCACAGGTGCAGAAAGTAACCAAAAACCTCGCCGCCCTCAACACGATTTATGAAATGGAATTGAAGGACGCCGATTCGCATGTGAAGAACATGAACAAGTTCTATGAAAGCCTGACCGGCGCCATGCAAGGTCTCACTTCCGTAGGAACCAACACCGGCAAGTTCACTTCAGAACTCACCAAGTTGACCGACAACCTGACCGCACTTAACAATGTGTATGGCAGCATGCTCACGGCGATGAAGGGTTCTGGAAAATAAGGGGAACAACGATCTAGGGTTAAGGCATACCGGAAACAATCACTAAACTGAAAGAATATGGCAGGTGGTAAGGAAACCCCGAGACAAAAGATGATTGGCATGATGTATCTCGTGCTGACGGCCCTGCTGGCTCTTAATGTCAGTAGCGCTGTGTTGGAGAAGTTCGCCATCATGAACTCCGCACTCATTGAGTTAATTGAGGAAGCTGAGTTGATCAATGAGAACAAGTTGAGAGCCGTAATGAGCTCGCCAAGTGACAAGCCTGTTGTGCTGGATGCCAAGAAGAAGGCCGCAGAACTCCGTGAGTTTACCAAGACCACGATGGAGTCTCTGAATAAGTTGAAGGATGAGCTTGGCAAAGACCATTCTGGCAAGCCTATGGTTGGCGGCGAGTTGGTTTCCAATACGAACATCGCAGAGGAAAAAATGCTCAATGACAAGTCAACACTGGGCCCTGACTATGAGAAGGCGCTCGTTGACTTTCACTCGAAAGTGGAAGAACTGTCGGGCATGAAATTCCCCAAACTGAACAAGAAGGCCATTGATTTTGAGGAATTGAAGGACGAGAAAGGCGAAGTAGAGCACGCTGAGAAGAACTTCATAGAGTTTTCCTTTGAGGGGACGCCAACCATGGCGGCAATCGCCGGCGTGACCCAGATGCAAACCGAGATCCTTGAATACGAAGGCATGGCTCTTGATTCACTCAATAGCATCGCGGAAGGTGTAAACATCAAGTTTGATAAAGTGGTGCCCATGGTAATGGGTGCTTCTGTTGTTGCTTCAGGCGCCAAGTACAAAGGACAGTTGTTCATGGCAGGGGCAGCTTCCGGTGTAACCCCGGAAATGTTCCGTAATGGCCAGCCGCTCACAGTAACAACCGATCCGGAAACGAACATCAAAATGGCCAACATCGAGTTCACGGCTTCTGGTGAAGGAAAACAGTCGTACACAGCAACGATCAACCCGGGCGGGGGCAAGGATCCGCTGATCCGAAAAATTGAGTACGAAGTGATCAAGCCGACAATTCGTATAACAAATGGTAATGCTCCCAGTTTGTACATGAACTGCGGAAACTTTGTAAACATCGAAGTGCCTGCACTTGGTGCCAGTTATAACCCGAGCTTTACTATTAAAGGAGGAAGCCTTGAGAAAGGCGATAAGCCGGGCAAAGTCACGATCATTCCGAAGGAACGCAAAGTGGCAGTGACCGTGTCGAACGGTGGCGCTATGATCGGGACGGAGAACTTTGATGTTAAGCCAATTCCCAAGCCACGTTATGTGGCCCGCGACAACAGCGGAAAAGAGATTGACCTTAAGAACGGCGTGCGTGGCGCGGCACTCAGCGGCCTTCGCGTGAATGCTGACGCCGAAGACAACTTCAAGACGGAGGTACCCAAGGATGCCGTTTACCGCATCCGCCAGATGGAAGTGATCCTGGCCCGTGGAACTCAGCGCGTCGACCAATTCAACGCAACCTCGGAAAGCCTGGACCTTAACCGCTGGAAGTCACAGTTCCGTCCTGGCGACCGCATTATAGTAGATATCAAGACTGTCATCCGGAACACGTTCCTTGGTGAACAAGAACCGGTTACCGTAGTTTCAGGAACGATAAACATCCCTATCCAATAAACCGCACGTTATGCTGAAGAGGTCATTTTTTGTCGGGCTGGCTTTAACATGCACTGGTACGTTCTCCTGGGCGCAGGAAGAAGAGGGGCAGGTGAATCCCAATTCACTGCTCAGCATTCCAAGGTACGAGCAGCTTTACAAAGTGCGTGTGTGGAGAGATGTTGACCTCCGTGAAAAGCAAAACAAGGGCTTTTTCTCCCGTGGCAACGAAATCACCAAATTGATCCTGAAGGCGATCAATTCAGGAGAATTGGCTGATATCTACAAGCGCGATTCTCTCACCGAGAAGTATTCCAAGGATGAGTTCAATGCCAACATGGTGACCCAGCAGGGAGAAACATTTCCTAACTGGGAACCGGCTAATGACTACTACCAGGGCGACGTGGTTGTGTTTAACGGCAAGAATTACGAAGCTGCAGTAAACAGCAAGGGAAAGAACCCGAGTACCTCCACCGACGACTGGCAGTTGACCACCAGGGGACAAGCTATCAAGTATGAACCCAACGAGATTTTCCGGCTTACCGTCATGGAAGACATCATCTTTGACAAGCGCCGTTCACGCCTTTATTACGATATGATCGCGATGCAGTTTGCAGCGTTTGACCAGAATACGGGCACCTTCAAGTCTTTAGGATGGTTCAAATACAAGGACCTTGAAAAACTATTCCGCAATCATGTGAAGGATGCCGTGTGGTTCAACCGCTACAATACCGCAGAAAACAAGAACTACGCAGACGCCTTCCTCCTTCGCCTTTTCCACGGCGTCATACAGAAAGTTGAAAACCCGGATGACGACACAATCGCTGATACCTACCGTGCAAACCAGCGGCCCTATAAGGAGGCTGTTTGGGCCATGGAGTGGGAGGAGATGCGCCTGATGGAGAAGGAGCACAACCTCTGGGAATACTAACCAGGAAGACACTTGACAGGAAAGGGAGACGAATTACGCCTCCCTTTTTTCTTGCCATTGTTTGATTTTTCCGGCTTTTGCAGCCCCGACCACCCCAGTAAGTTCCTGCAGGGTAGCCGCCTGGATCTTTTTCCAGGACTTGAAATGCAGAAGCAACGCATCTGCCGCTCCTGGACCGATGCCCGGTATGTCTTCCAGCTCGGTGTGTATGGTGGCAGTACTTCTTTTTTTGCGATGAAAATTGATTGCAAAACGATGCGCCTCATCACGTATTTGCTGTATGAGAAGCAGTCCCTGCGACTTCTTGTGGATGTGCAGCGGCAGTGGATCTTCAGGGTAATAAATCTCCTCCAGTTTTTTCGCGATGCCAATAATGGGTAGTTGTCCGTAAAGGCCTGTTTCACGGAGCGCCTCTGATGCACTCCCCAACTGACCTTTGCCTCCGTCAACGATAATGAGATCGGGCAGTTTCGCGCTTTCTTCCTTCAGCCTGCGATAGCGCCTGCCGACAATTTCCTTCATGGACGCAAAATCGTCAGGTCCATCGACCGTCTTGATATTAAAGTGACGGTAACCGGACTTATCTGGTTTGCCGTCAACAAAACGGACCATGGAAGCCACAGGCTGCGCGCCCTGGAAATTGGAATTGTCGAAGCATTCAATGATGCGCGGCAGGCGCTGAAGGCGAAGATCTTTCTGAAGGGCCTGTAGTGTTTCCTGATGCCTGTTCACCTGTGACCATATCAGGGTTTCCTTTCTGGCTTTTTGATATAGCGCATTCTTGAGGGAAAGGTCAATGAGCCTCCGCTTGTCCCCGATTTGGGGAACCGCCGGATGAACAGCGCCCTCCAGTGCCGGTAGTGGAATGTTCGTGTATAGTTCAGGGTTTGTGCTCCGGACGGACAGCCTGACCTGGTGAGCCACCATGGTGAGGATTTCCTCATCTGGCTCATCGAGTTTTTTTGAGACCTGGACATCGCGCGAGTAAACGATTGCACCTTCCTTAACCTGAAGGAAGTTGACGAATGCAGTATCGGTGCTGCTTACGATTGTGATCACATCGATGTCGGTGATCTTGCGGTTTACAATTGTGGATTTGGCCTGGAACTTTTCAAGCAGGTCGAGTTTTAAGCGGAATTTTTCCGCCTGCTCGAACCGCATCCCGCCGGCATGCTCCTTCATTTGGTCCTGGAAGTATTTCTCTACCTGGCTGAGGTTCCCCTTGAGAATGTGACGTGCTTGCGCAATTTCTTCGAGGTAACTGGCTTCATCCTGCAGCCCCGCGCACGGACCGCGGCAGTTGCCAAGGTGATACTCCAGGCACACCTTGAATTTTCCTTTTGCAATATTTGCTTCAGTGAGTTGGAAGTTACAGGTGCGGATCGCGTACAGCTTGCGTACCAGTTCAAGTACACTCTTGAGCGATTGGACGCTGCTGTAAGGACCAAAGTATTCACCCTGTTCAGGCAGGTACTTCCGCGTATAAAGTATCCGTGGAAAGCGTTCCTTCAAGATGCACAGATAAGGAAACGTCTTGTCATCCTTTAGAAGGATGTTGTATTTCGGCTGGTTTTGCTTGATGAAATTGTTCTCCAGCAAAAGCGCATCAAATTCTGTGTTTGCAAGTGTGAATTCGATTGACTGGATCTCGCTGACGAGTTTCTCCGTCTTCCGGTTGTATGTTGATTGTTTTGTAAAATAACTTCCGACCCGCTTTCTGAGACTTTTGGCTTTGCCAACGTAAATCAGTACGTGATCCTTATTGTGGAAACGATAGATGCCGGGTGAGTCCGGCAGCGACGCAACCTGCTCACGAAGGGCGTCAGTCATGAGCTAGCGGTTGATGTCCCAGGGCTTGTCATCCAGCCTCACAGAGTCCGGCTGGTGGTAGCGGGCACAGTCAAGGCTGATGTCAAGGCCAGTTCGCGGAACCTTGAATTTGCCTTTTACGATCCCCGTGGAAGGATCCGCGTAAACCTTCATCATGAATTTATCCCAAATGGGGCGGGCCGATCTTGTGCCCTGGCCAAAGTACCAGGAGGGGAAATGTATGGCGCGCTCGTCACCGCCGACCCATACGCCAGTCACAAGGTCATGCGTCAGTCCTATATACCAGCCGTCTGAAGCGTTGTTTGTGGTGCCCGTTTTGCCGCCAATTTCGTTGTCAATCCTGAGTTCCCGGCTAAGGCCTTGCGATGTACCACCGGATTCTTCGGTACCACCCATAAACATATATATCATCTTGTAGGCGGTCTGGTCATTGATCGACTGGCGTGTCTTGGGTACAAATGCATCGATGACGTTGCCGTTCTTGTCCTCGATGCGTGTGATATAAAAAGGCTGGGTATGGATACCGTTGTTAACAAACGTGCCATATGCGCCGACAAGTTCATAGAGTGAGACATCGCTTACACCCAGGCAAAGAGATGGCACAGCATCCAGTTTGCTTTCAATCCCAACCAGATGTGCAAAGTCCACGACATTTTGTTCACCAAGGGACTTTATTAATTGTGCGGTTATTGAGTTTATGGATCTGGCCATTGCTTGCCGGATTGTCATTTTTTCGCCAGAACCCCGGGTACCGTCTGAGTTCGGAGGGTACCAGGATTCGCCGGTCGCTAACTTAAAGCTCGGAGCAATATCCTCAAGAACGTAGCAGGGTGAGTATCCTGATTCCATCGCCAGCCCGTATACAAAAGGTTTGAATGCGGATCCCGGCTGCCGGGTGCCCTGCTTCACGTGATCATATTTAAAAAACCTGTAGTTGAACCCTCCAACCCAAGCCTTGATATGTCCCGTGTTGGGATCCATCGCCATCATGCCGGATTGTAAGAAACGCTTGTAATAGGCCAGCGAATCCATTGAGCTGAACAAGGTATCTCTTTCGCCGTTCCAGGTAAATACTTTCATAGGTCTCTTGAGGTTCAGCATGATCCTAAGGGAATCCGAACCTTCGCCGTACTGTGCGACCAGTCTCTTGTATGTATCCGATTGCTTTATCCGCATCCTGAGAAAACCTGGAATCTCCTTCCTGTCGTCATCTACCCAAGGGTTTTTTCCCTCCCACTGTTCGGTGAACTGGGCCTGCAGCACCTTCATATGTTCCTTCATTGACTCCTCCGCATAGCGTTGCAACCGGCTGTCGATAGTTGTGTAAATTTTCAGGCCTGAATTCCATAGGTCAATACCACGCTCGGCGCAGAACTGCATCAGGTGTGCCTGGATGACTGTCCGGAAGTACGGCGCCGGACCTTCATTCTGATCCTGCAACCTGAATTGCAACCCGAGGTCCATTGCTGCGACTGAATCGTACTGCTCTCTGGTTGTTAGAATGTACTGGTTACGAAAAAGCTTGTAAAGCACTTCATTACGTTTGCGAATGGCATTTTCCGGGTTGAGAACGGGGTTGTAGAATGTTGGCGCCTGCAGCATGCCGATCAGCAGGGCGGACTCCTGCAGGTTCAGGCTGTCGGGGGGTTTGTTGAAATAAGTCTCGGACGCGACTTTGATCCCGTAAGAATTGCTGGAGAATCCTGTTGTGTTAAGGTACATCGCTATGATCTCCTGCTTTGTGAAGTTCCGTTCCAGGTTAACCGAGATGATCCATTCCTTGGTCTTTTGGACGAGGCGACGCGGGTAGCGGCCGAGTTCGGCGATTAAGCCATCGAGACCCTTATCGCGGTTTTGGGTGTACAAGTTCTTGGCGAGCTGTTGCGTGATCGTGCTCCCACCCCCCGCAGGCTGCAGCGTCATCAGCCCCCATACTACTCTCAGGTAAGCGGGGAAGTCAAGCCCGGAATGCTGGTAGAAGCGGTGGTCCTCCGAAAGTACGAGCGTGTTGACGAGCGTGTCGGAGAGTTCGTCGAAAGTAACCTGGCTGCGATTCCCTCCGGCCCCTCCGCTGTTATAGCGGAAGTAGCGACCCAGGGTCACGCCATCAGCTGAAATCAGTTCCGATGAAAGGTCATTTTCGGGGTTTTCCACTTCAGCGAGGCTTGGCATTGCGCCAAACAGGCCGAACAAGTCAACGCTGACAGTGAACACATAGAGAGGCAGTCCCAGCATAAAAGTAAGAAAGGCAATCCAGGTGTATCGAATGGCTTTGGGAAACCACGACTTCCTGGTTTGGAGCAGTTCGATCAGCTTACTTTTTGTAGTATCGGTCGAAGAAGGAGAGGTATTCATCCAGTGCCTTGTTACGATAGAAGATATTGAAATTGTCCTTCGTGATAACAAAGTTATGGAAATTTAGAGTTGAAAAAGGTCTCTCGCCCGCCACGCGTGAATTAAATTCCTGCAGGTAGCCGAGTGCAGCTTCCTGCGACGGCAAATCGCCGACGAATGTCATCGCAAACTCGTCGTCGAAGATAAGATTCGTCGCAGCAAGCTTCATCGGCCTGAATTTTTCATTGCCCAATGCGTCCAATCGTTTGGATATTGCCGGGCTGGCCTGGTCACGGATGCGGTGAAGCACAACGAAATAGTGCGGTTCATCGAAAGAAGCGACAAAGCGAATCCCCCTGGCTCGCTCGGCTTTTTGAAGGAAAACTCGTGAACTGGTCAGTAAATCTTCAGCATACGCATGGAGTTTCCCTTCCGGGTACTTCTTGATGAACTCTCCGAGTTCATATTGGTACCGGGTTACATCCTCCGTCTTGCCGGTAATGAGGATCTGCAGAAGTTCTAGCTGGGGCGTAAACTGTGTTTCGCCAATGAGTCTTGCCTGCCGAAGTTTCTCCTGGGTGTCGCGAAGGTTGTTGTGCTGGAATGAAGCATATGCCTCCTTGTAGATCAGCTTCTGCTTTTCCTGTGCGGCACTGGTCTCTTTCAGATAGTCGGGATTCAGCAGGATGCGTGTGTAAGTAGAAGTGGGGAACTCTTTCTTCAGCTTGTCCGCAAGGGTGTTCGCGACATAATCGTCGCGTTCTTTGTGAATGAGGTACATCTTGTAGAGCACTTCCGGTTTGTATGTCGAAGAGGGGAATCGTTCAAGCAGTTTTCCGTAGGCATCCAGCGCATTGTCCTTTTCCTCAAGTTGGAAATAGTAGAGGTCACCTAACTTAAAAAAGGCCTCTTCGATCTTGCCGAGCGCAGCCTTTTTTTCGTCAGGCGCAAAGGGGATGGCGTCGTAAAGTTGAGCAAATGCGTTGTCTGGTTTGGCTGGATTTGTGGCGTCCGTTTCGGCTTGCCCTGATGCCGTGGTTGGGGTCGTCTGCCCCGATGGGGCGGCGCCGGGGCTTGCAACCGATTTTGTGGACCTTCTCCAGTTGTCTTCAAGCGCGATGTTCCCCCAAATGCGCCGGAATTCGCCTTGACCGGACGATACGGCAGAGAGATTTCCGAAGTACCAATCGGTTGTGCTGGTAGATTCGGTCTGAAAAAAGCTGCCTGAAGGACGACTTTCTGCGGCCGTGGTTGTGCGGCGCTTTTTCTTCTTCTTTGGGTCCTCTTTTGGCTTTCGCGCTTCCAATATGGAATCGATCCTGGTTCGAAGCACGGCAGTGTCAAGAACAGAAAGCGCCAGCAGGCTGTCTTGCCATTGGATGGTTTCCTTATAGGATACGAAGTCTCCAAGCACCTTCTGTCGTTTACTGATCGCCTCGTAATTCTCCGTCTCTTTGGGAAGCGAATTCACCGCGCTGTCGTAGTAAGCCTTGGCTAAGGAGAATTTTCGCAGCGAGTCGTAGTAGATTTCTCCGATACGCAAAAATGAGTTTCCCTGTATCCTGCGGTTCTTACCGGAATGAGAGGACAATTTATATTGTGCAATTGCCTCCTCCAGGTTTCCCTGCTTTCTCTCGAACTCACCTAGTTCATAGTATATCTTGTCTTTGAACTCTTCATTCTTGGAATCGGTAAGCAGTTTTTCAAACTGGTGGCGAATGAGCTTTCTGTTCCTGGCGTTGTCCAACTCCGCCACCTGTGCCATGTTGAGCCGTGCATAAAAATCGATCTCGTACTCAGGATTTGTTGCAAGACACTTCCGGTAGTAAGAGTACGCCTCGGATCCGAAGCCCAGCTCCTGGTACACTTGGCCTATGATGAAATAGATTCGTCCCTTGTGGTCGGCGCGCGTCAGGAGTGTGTCCACAGCTGCGAGGTTGCGCACCATGTTGTCGTAGTTGCTTGTAAGCTGGTAGAAGTTGGCTTTCTCCAGGTAGAGCATTTTTGCGTTCTGCTGGTTTAGTTTTTCTTTTGCAAGAAACTGGAAAGCCTCCTCGGCGCGCACGTAATCACCTTGTTCGCAGAACGTGCGAATGAGGTGAATAATGGCGCGATGCCGGAGATCGGCATCCTGACCTTTGGTGTTTACATATTTGAAGGTTTGAATCGCATTCTGGAAATCACAATCATAAAGGCGTGCAAGTCCTACCAGGAGGTAATTGTCATCAAGCCATTTGCTATTGGGATGCCGCTGGATTGAAATGGAGGCCATCTTGATGACTTCCTCTGTGTCCTTCCTGTAGGTCCTCGCCATGGCAGTGTCAAGCCGCGGAAAAAGCCGCAAAATTTCGGTGGGGTCATCGTCCTGACTCTGCTGGATGATCTTTTGGATTTCGAGAATCTTTTCCTGAGCGTAGAAATATCCGTTATAGTGCGCTGTGGTGTTGTGATAAATGTCGCTTGTCATTGTATTCTGGTTGGGCGAGCAGGCAAGCGAAAGAACGACGAAACCGGCGACAATCAAGCCCTTACTGATGCATTTCGAAACCTTCATCTGCCGGTTTGCTCTTTTAACGTAAAATTCAGGTTTTCAATATTATAGTCGGCCAGAATATCTAATTTTGGGGACAATTTAGGAGTTTGAAGCCCAATAAGACGATAGCAGAGCGGTTTAACACCAAATACCAGCTCGTGATCCGCAAGGAAGAAAACCTTGAGGAGAAGTCCACGATCGGATTTACCTATACCCGGATACTTAGCGTCATTATGGTACTTCTTGTTATCGTTTTCGCCGCAAGTCTTTTTCTCTCCCAGACGCTACTGGCCCGTTGGTTTGACCCACGCTATGCCCAACGTGAGACAGAACGAAAACTCGCACTGCTCAGTATGCGCGTTGATTCTCTTGCGTCAGCGGATGAGCAGAAAGCGACCTTTATCGAAAACTTCAAACGCGTACTTAGCGGCGACACATCAAGCAAGGGCATTGATGCGCCTGCAGCATTGAAGGAACAGACGAAGCCGATCAAACCCATGAATACTGCCAAGCTGGCTCCAGTCGATTCGCAGTTCCGAAAGTCCTTTGAGCAGTCTGAGTTGTCGCTCATTTCCTTGACAAGCAGCAAATACAATGAACTAAGCGAGACTTTTTTCTTTTCGCCAATCACCGGGTTCATCTCCAGTCGCTACGATATGAAGACGGCGCATTACGGCGTTGACATTGTCGCCAAGTCGAACGAGCCGGTCAAGTGCATTGCCGACGGAACCGTGATTCTTGCTTCGTGGACCCAGGACGATGGCTACGTGATTGCCATTCAGCACCGCGGTAACCTGATCTCGGTGTACAAGCACAATGCTGAACTTTTGAAAAAAGTTGGTAGCTTTGTGAACGCCGGAGAGATCATTTCTATTGTTGGCAACAGTGGCGAAATGACGACAGGTCCGCACCTTCACTTTGAATTGTGGTACAACGGCAATTCGCTTAATCCGGAGGAATTTGTAACATTCTAAAACCAACAACATGTTTACGACCAAAGAAGAAAAAAAGGCCGCAGACGAGATTACCAATTCCAGCAACGTTATCGGCAAGGGTACGGTGCTTGAGGGAAATATTGAGGCTTCCGGGAACATCCGGATCGAGGGTAAAATCATCGGCAATCTCAAGTCGAAGTCAAAAGTTGCTCTCGGCCACTCATGCGTAGTGGATGGCAATGTAGTAGCTCAGAATGCTGACATTGAAGGCACGGTGCGAGGCAAAGTGGAAATAACCGACTTGCTTGTGCTGAAATCCACGGCGACTGTACATGGCGACATTTCCACCGGGAAGCTGGTGGTTGAACCGGGCGCTGTTTTCAATGGCTCGTGCAAGATGGGCGCAGCGGTGAAAGACATCAAGTCGGCAGAGCATGCCAACGGAAACGCCTACCGGGCCGAAGCGGCCATCTAGATCATATCTTCGTTTCAGCGGATTTGCCTTCCAGCTGCTGGGCGGATTGGGTATTTCCGGCTGGCTTGGTTACCGCCTCGACCAGTACCTGGAACTTAAGTTCCCGGTATTCACGCTCTTGTTTTTGGTGATCGTGCTGGCGGGTATGTTATACCAGGTGAACCGGAGCTTTAACAAAGAGTAGCTTGTTGCGCTTTTCCCTCATCACGATCGGTCTTGGCTTGCTGATTTATTCCGTCGTGAGCATCGCAGCAGGTCGGGCGTGGATTTCGTGTCCATCCCTTGCAACTGAAATCCTGCTTTTTCTTTCTGCAACACACATTGGCTTCTTCGGCCTTGTCAACCGGCACGCAGGAACACAACCAGGGAAATTCGTGAAGATCTACCTGGGCTCTGTCGTGCTGCGAATCCTGTCATTCGGCGTCTTTGTTTTCCTGATCATCCGGTTTGACCCACCGTCCGGGTGGCATAACGCAGTATTTTTCCTGTTGAGCTATCTACTCTTTACCGCGCTCGAAGTAGCCTTGCTGTATGTAGCAGTGAACCGAGCAAAACCTGCGCAGATAGGCCAAAAAGAGGGCTAAACATTTTTTTTTGGGGTATTAATCAATAGTTTTGCGGTTCGATAAAGCGGCCCGTGAAAATCCACCCCAAAAGCATCAAGGGATCCACGAAAAAACGGTTTTTCACGGTATTTCTTTTGCTGTTTTTCATGTCATTTTCAGACGCGATTGCACAGGAGCAACATGCTGCCTCATCACACGAAAGTTCCAGGAAAGAGCCGGACATCACCGGGGTGATCATCGAACACGTGATGGACAATCACGTCTGGCATTTTTTTGATGGTCACTACGGGACCTTGTACTTACCGGTTATTGTTTACTCTAAGGAACGTGGTCTTGAGATGTTCTCTTCCAGCCACTTTTTTGATGAACATCATAATCCTGTTCCGTATAACGGTTACAGCCTGGAGCATAACAAGATTTTCCTTGGGGAAACGCCCGTCTGGGATTTTTCCATCACGAAGAATGTAGCGATGTTGTTCCTCAACGCCGGGCTTTTGCTCGCAGTGCTGACCGCAGTATCGAGGGGCTATGGGCGCAATAGGGGTAAAGCCCCGAAAGGCGTGCAGAGTTTTATCGAGCCGATAGTCCTTTTTGTAAAGGATGAAATTGTAAAGCCGAACATCGGGGCACGCTACGAGCGATACCTTCCTTATTTGTTGACGCTGTTCTTTTTTATCCTGTTTGGTAACCTGCTGGGTTTGCTTCCCGGGGCTGGAAACATGACTGGAAACATCGCGGTAACCTTGACCCTGGCGGCACTTACCTTCATCATCACAAACGTCAGCGGCAACAGTAACTACTGGATGCACATATTCTGGACACCGGGTGTTCCGCTCCCGCTTCGGATAATCATTTTCCCTGTGGAACTGATAGGGATTTTCACGAAACCGTTCTCACTCATGATCCGCTTGTTCGCGGCGATCACCGCTGGCCACATCCTGTTGCTGGGTTTGATTTCGTTGACATTCATGTTCAAAAGCTATTTTGTTGGGGTTGGAGCAAGTGTATTTGTGATCGTGATCAGCCTGATTGAACTGCTTGTAGCAGGTATACAGGCATACGTGTTCACGCTGTTTACATCGCTTTATATCGGACTTGCTGTGGAAGAGCACCACGGAGAAGGACATTAAATGGATTTGGATGCGGCCTGCCGCATCAGAAGATATTCCGGGATGTACCCGGATTTTAGGTTCACTTAATTGTTGTGTTATGTTATTCTCAATGTTACTCGACGTTAGCTACGCGATCATGGGTGCCGGTATCGGCGCCGGACTGGCTGCCATTGGTGCCGGTATCGGTGTGGGCCGTATCGGTGGCTCGGCCATGGAAGCAATGGCGCGCCAGCCTGAAATGCAACCAAAGTTGCAGGGCTCGATGCTGATCATTGCGGCCCTTGTGGAGGTGGCTGCGTTGTTTGCACTTGTGATTTGCCTGATTATTTCCGGTAAGACGAACGGAGTTCTCGGGTAAGTTGGGCAAGGCACCAGGAAACTTGCTGCAGGCGATGGGCCGGGCAAGTTTCTTCTTTGACTTTTAACTGACGGTCACCCGTCAACAAAAAATAAAAAGTATGGAACTACTTACCCCGGGCTCAGGCCTGATTTTCTGGCAACTGGTTGTCTTCCTCGGACTCTTTTTCCTTCTGTCGAAACTTGCCTGGAAACCTATTCTCAACTCCCTAAAGGAAAGGGAGCAGTCGATTCAGGCCGCGCTCGATTCGGCTGAGAAGGCAAAGGAAGAAATGGCCAACCTGAAGACTGGCAATGAAAAGCTGCTGAAGGAGGCACGCGAGGAGCGTGACAGAATCCTCCGCGACGCCCGCGATGCGGCAAACCGGATTCACGACGATGCCCGGGAGGCTTCCAAGAGGAGCGCAGAGCGGATCATGGAAGAAGCCAAGGCCGCCATTAACACTGAAAAACAGGCGGCCATGCGAGAGGTACGCGAGCTGGTCGGGAAGTTCTCCCTGGAAGTGGCCGAGAAAATCATGAAGAAGAACCTGTCTTCCGACAAGGCGCAACAGGAGTTGGCCCAGAGTTTTGCCAAGGACATCAAGATGAACTAAACCATGGCTGACGTTCGCGTAGCATCACGGTATGTAAAGTCGCTGCTGGGACTGGCGGTGGAAAAGAAGGCACTTGAAGAGGTTCACACCGATATGCAGCTTTTTTCGAAGGTTTGTAAAGAGAACAGGAATTTTGTAAACCTTTTGAGGAACCCCGTGATCCGCCACGAAATCAAAAGAGCCGTCCTTACAAAAATCTTCGCGAAAAAGGTGAACAAGCTGACGATGGCGATCATCGATATTGTCACAAAAAAGAACCGTGAGCCAATCCTTCCCGCCATTGCCGAAGAATTCCACAATGCGTACAACACTTATAAGGGAATTGGTAAGGCCCACTTGACCACTACAGTGCCCGCGGACAAAGAGTTGACCAAACTCATGGAGGAAATTGCGAAGAAACTGACCAACAAGTCGACAATCGAAATGAAATCGACCGTTGACGGCAACCTTGTCGGGGGTTTTGTGCTGAATGTGGGAGACCGCCAAATTGATGCATCAATACGCAGCAAACTGAAGAGCCTGGACGTCAAATTTGAAGAGAATTATTTTATCAAGAATAAATAACCTACGAGAATTATGGGAGAGATCAGACCCGAAGAAGTATCCGCAATTCTGCGAGAGCAACTCGCACAAGCAAGGACCGACGCTGAATTGCAGGAAGTCGGAACTGTGTTGACCATTGGTGACGGCGTTGCCCGCATCTACGGACTGTCGAAGGCCCAGGCCGGCGAACTTGTTCACTTTGAAAACGGATTGCAGGCCCTTGTACTTAACCTCGAGGAAGACAACGTTGGTGTCGTGTTGCTAGGTGATCCGCAAGGCATCAAGGAGGGCGCCACAGTGAAGCGCACCTGCCTCATCGCGTCGGTAAAAGTTGGAGATGGATTGCTAGGGCGTGTGGTTGATACATTGGCCAGTCCTATCGACGGTAAGGGGCCCGTGCACGGAGAGTTGTTTGAAATGCCGCTGGAACGCAAGGCCCCCGGTGTTATCTACCGCCAGCCAGTGAATGAACCTTTGCAAACCGGCATCAAGGCAATCGATTCCATGATTCCGATCGGTCGTGGACAGCGTGAACTGATTATCGGCGACCGGCAAACAGGGAAGACTGCTGTTGCCATCGATACGATTATCAATCAGAGGGAATTCTATGAGAAAGGGAAACCCGTTTTCTGCATCTATGTAGCCATCGGGCAGAAGGCTTCCACTGTTGCCGTTGTTGCATCCACACTGGAGCGCGCCGGAGCAATGCCATACACAGTGATCGTCTCGGCTTCTGCTTCGGATCCTGCGCCCATGCAATACTTTGCGCCTTTCACAGGTGCCGCTATCGGCGAGTTTTTCCGCGACACCGGTCGGCCGGCACTGGTAATCTATGACGATCTGTCCAAGCAGGCCGTATCATATCGTGAAGTTTCGCTTCTTCTCCGTCGTCCTCCTGGCCGTGAAGCTTATCCAGGGGATGTGTTTTACCTGCACTCACGCTTACTCGAGCGCGCGGCGAAAATCATCAACAACGATGCCCTTGCAAAGCAAATGAACGACCTTCCACCTTCCATCAAGCACCTGGTAAAGGGCGGAGGCTCGCTGACGGCCCTGCCTATAATTGAAACACAGGCAAATGACGTTTCTGCATATATTCCGACCAACGTTATTTCCATCACTGATGGACAGATCTTCCTGGAGACGAACCTGTTCAATTCGGGTATCCGCCCGGCAATCAATGTTGGGATTTCTGTTTCACGTGTGGGCGGCGCGGCGCAGATCAAGTCCATGAAGAAAGTCGCTGGCACACTAAAACTCGACCAGGCGCAGTTCCGTGAACTCGAGGCATTCTCGAAGTTCGGCTCTGACCTGGATGCTTCCACTAAACTGACAATCGAGCGCGGGCGCCGCAACCTGGAAGTGCTCAAACAGCCCCAATATGCGCCAGTTCCGGTTGAAGAGCAGGTGGCTATTATTACTGCCTCCACGCGAGGGCACCTCGACAAAGTACCGGTTACAAAGATTAAGGAGTTCGAAAAGGAATATATTGAGCTGATGCGGAACCAACACAAGACCGTGATGGACAATTTCCGGGCCGGTAAGCTGGAAGACTCTGACGTGGAGACCGTGAAGAAAGTATCATCTGAATTGGCCGGCAAATATTGATTAATGCTTTCACCGAGCAGTTAACAACCCATGCCCAGTTTAAAGGAAGTCAAGACGCGGATCAGTTCGGTTATCAGCACGCAGCAGATAACAAAGGCCATGAAAATGGTTGCTGCGGCGAAGTTGCGGAAGTCGCAGGACAGAATCATCCAGATGCGGCCGTTTGCCAAAAAGATGACGGGCATTCTCCATAATCTCTCCGGGGACCAATCTGATGGTGATAGGTGGTTCAGCAAGGCACGCCCTGAGAACAAGGTCCTGATTATCCCAATTTCATCTGACCGGGGACTTTGTGGTTCCTTCAACTCCAGCACGATCAAAGGAGCCATACGAGTCATCCAGGAGAAATATCCACAGCAGCACGCAGGTAAAAATGTTACCATCCTTCCGATCGGGAAGAAAGCTCTTGATTTTTTCAGCAAGCGTGGCTACACTGTTGTGGGTGATCATGCGAACCTTTTTCATGGCCTTACTTACGAAACTTCGTCACATGTCGCGGATTTTCTGATGGATGCCTTCAAGAAAGGCACTTATGACAAGATTGAGATTGTATACAATCAATTCAAGAACGTAGCCACCCAGATTCTCATTGTGGAGCAATACCTGCCGGTGCTTCCCGTTGCGGGAGAAAAGGAGCATGAGGTTGACTATATCTTTCAGCCGAATCGCATGGAGATCATGTCCGGGCTGATTCCGAAGTCGCTCAGGGTACAGCTCTTCAAGACACTGCTGGACTCGAATGCTTCTGAAAATGGCGCACGCATGACAGCCATGGACAAGGCCAGCGAAAACGCTGGTGAGATCCTCAAGGACCTCAAGCTAACATACAACCGGACCCGTCAGGCGGCCATTACCAAGGAAATACTGGAAATTGTTGCAGGTGCAGAGGCCTTGAAAACGTCATGACAAGCTTGTCCAGGAGGTCTTTTCTAGGTATGGCACACAGATTTTGGCCAGGATTCTTCTCTTTTTAAAGGTTTCTTACATAGCAGCCCTTTAGCACCGGGCAAGGCTTAATTTTAAGGTTTCATGACCGAGACCGAGGCAATTTATCGTGAATTGCAGAAGGTGATCGACAACCTGCCGGTTGTTGTGTTTGAGTTTACCTTCTATCCGAGTGGATTCCACGGGTTCACTTATATCAGTCCGCGCTGCTCCGAGTTGCTTGGCATGGAGCCGGAGTTGATCCTCGAAGGTCAGCTTTCTCTGGACAACTTCATTCATCCCGAGGACCTGAATTGCTTTCACAAGAGTTTTGAAGAATCGGTCAGCAAGGTCTCGGGTTGGAATTGGAAAGGCCGGTGCCGTGGAAGAGATGGATATATCTGGATTGAGACCAAGAGCAACCCGGTGCGGGCAAACGACGGAAGAATTGTGTACCATGGAATCATCTCCGACATTACCGCCACGCGTCAGCTTGAGGACCAGAATCGATCATCCGAAATGCGGTACCGCAACCTGATTGAGCAACTTCCGCTTGGCATTGAAGTCATTTCGGGTGGGGTTATTCGTTTCGCAAATTCTTATGCTGCAAGGGTCCTGGGTGCGAAAGAGCCATCTGAACTTTTGGGAATGGATGCCATGCAGTTCGTACACCCGGATCACCGTGACAAAGCAACCGAGAGAACACAATCGGTGCTGAATGGGCATGCCGTTCCTCCAAGAGAGATAAAATACCTTCGCCTCGACGGCAAAGAAATAATCGTTGAGAGTGCCGGTTACCCTTACCTGTACGAAGGCAATCCCGCTGTTCAGGTTATTTATGCAGACATCACCGACCGGAAAATGGTGGAGGCCGGGTTCAGGAAGGCAGAAACTCTTTTCTTTGAACTTTTCCAGCATACGCCCCTGGCAATTGTGCTGCTCAATGAGCAGGGAGAGGTGGTAAGGGTCAACAAGGGTTTTGAGCAATTGTTCGGCTATAAGTATGAGGATCTTGCCGGGAGGGCTCTGACAGACGCAATTGTACCGGCCGAGTTAGAGGATGAGGGAAATGAAATCAACAGCCTTATCACTGAAAACAAGGTAATCCGGGTCGAGACGGTGAGACGGCGGAAGAACGGTCAGGAAGTCTCGGTCATTATCTACGGTGTTCCCGTTGTACAGAAGGATGAGAAGATCGGGATCTTTGGCATGTACGTTGACATTACGGATCGCAAGCGGATGGAGGAGGAGCTGAGAATCAGGAATACAGAGCTGGACAACTTTGTCTACAAGGTGTCGCATGACCTCCGTGCGCCCCTTTCTTCGGTGCTGGGGCTTGCACACCTGGCCTCTATGCCAGGCAATCGCGATGACCTCGCCGGATACGTCAAGTTAATGGGTGAGAAGGCAATGCAGCTCGATCGTTTTATAAGCAAAGTATTGAGTCATTCCAAAAACCTTAAAATGGAGGTATCTGTTGATCGCGTTGAGATTCGGGAGATCATACAGAAGATCATTGAAGATCTCAATTACCTGACCGGAGCGAAAGAGGTGGCAACCTCGGTTTCAGTTACTGGCTGCGATTTGTACAGCGATCAGTGGAGAATCGGCGAGATTTTCAGGAATCTGATTTCAAACGCAATCAAGTACAGGAAACTCTATTCGACCGATGCGATGGTGCGCGTTGATGTTCATGTGACGCCGGAGCGTTGTGAAATTGTCGTCGAAGACAACGGGATTGGAGTTGAGGAATCGCTGGTTCCGCGCATCTTTGAAATGTTCTTCCGCGCTAGTGATCGCTCCGACGGAAGCGGGCTTGGTCTGTATATTGTGAAGAATGCCGTTGATCGACTTGGAGGCTCTGTTGCCGTGGAAAGCAAGGCCGGAGAAGGCACGCGATTCAGGATCACACTGCCGAACCTGATTTCAAAATAACCTGTATCTTACTGACCCCAGTCTATGGTGTTAACCGAAGTCAAAAGCCGGTCGGAGGCACGTGATTTTATTGAATTGCCCGTCCGGCTCTACCGTGACACACCACAATGGATTCGCCCGCTTGACAAGGACATTGAAGGAGTCTTTGATCCTGAAACCAACAAGTCATTTCGAGACGGTGAATGTACACGCTGGGTACTTCGCAATCAGAACGGAGAAGCCCTTGGTCGGGTCGCCGCCTTTATTTATCGCAAGACTGTCGACAGGGGAAATGAGCAGCCTACCGGAGGCATGGGTTTCTTCGAATGTATTCGCGACCAAACTGCTGCATTCCTCATGTTTGACAGGTGCAAAGAGTGGTTGAGTGCGCGGGGTATGGAGGCCATGGACGGCCCCATCAACTTTGGTGGCCGCGAAAGGTGGTGGGGACTGCTGGTTGAAGGCTTTGATAAGGAGCCAAACTATCTATGCAACTACAACCCGCCATACTACAGGGAGTTTTTTGAGAATTACGGGTTCAAACTGTACTTTGGCCAACTGACATACGCCCGCAAAACAATCGACCCCGTCTCGGAAAGGCTTTACTATAAAGCGAGCCTCATTGCAGGTGACTCCAACTACACCTTCAGGCGGATATTGAGACCGGAGTATTCAAAGCTCCCGGAACTTATTCAAACTGTCTACAACAAGGCGTGGGCAAACAGGGCCGAAATCCCTGAGTTGACAATGCTCCAGGCTCGTTTGCTTGTCAAACAGATGAAGCCAATATTGGATTCCAGGCTCCTATGGTTTGGTTTCTACAAGAACGAACCCATTTCATTCTTTTTGTCGCTTCCGGAAATTAATCAGTGGTTCAAGTACGTCGACGGGAGCATCAGCGGCCTTGGCTTTTTGAAACTGCTCTGGGCCAAATTGTTCAAACCCAATCACAAAGCATTTGGGCTGCTCTTTGGTGTAGTGCCCGAACACCAGGGGACCGGGGCCGACGGCGCCATGATCATGGAAGCCAAAAAAGTTTATCAATCTGGCCGCTTGCCGTATACCGATTACGAAATGAACTGGATCGGCGATTTCAACCCAAGGATGCTCCAGGTCGTTGAACAGGTGGGCGGCTACGTGGCGAAAAAACACATTACGTATAGAAAACTGTTTGATGATTCAAGACCTTACCGACGTTATCCCATTCTAAGCTGACTATGGCGGAGCAGGAGGAATCGAAATCCAGCTTTCTTTGGCGCAACCTCATCAGGGGCCTCATGTGGTTTGCAGTGATCCTGACGGCCTACATCCTGGCGGCAGAGGAATTGTCAGTCTATCAAAAGGAGATCAACATCGTCGGCGATAACCTTCCCCTTCTGCTGACAATTTTTACGATATCAGAGGTTGTCTTCGGAATCATCCCGCCAGAGATCTTTATGCTGATCTGGCAGTCGAAGGGGGTCCTTTCGGAGTATGTAATCAGTCTTACCTATCTCACCCTCATATCCTATGCCGCCGGTGTCATCGGTTTTTATATCGGAAGGTTCTTTTCAAAAACACCGTATTACCATCGTATCCACGAGCGGTATCTCAAGCAATATGATTCAAAGCTGCGAACCTATGGGCTTTACCTTGTACTGGTCGGTGCCGTCACACCAGTTCCATTCTCCGCGACCTGCATGCTGGCCGGTTCGGTGAATATCCCGCTGAACAAGTTCCTGCTGATTTGCATTTCGCGCATCATACGTTTCGTGGGCTACGGTTGGGCCGTTTGGGCAGCGCCAAACTATTTCACTTAACGGGATGCTCAACGTGTACGGCAGACTTGCTTGATACGTACGAGTAAATTGCCGGAATAACGAACAGTGTCAGGATGGTGGAGAAAAGCATGCCGCCGATGACCGCTATACCCATGGAAACCCGGCTTTCTGATCCGGAGCCCAGCGCAAGTGCAATCGGCAGAATTCCGAGGATAGTAGAAAGGCTGGTCATGACAATCGGTCGGAAACGTGATTCCGCTGATCCGATTACGGCATTCATTACGGTCAAACCCTGCTCTTTTCTCTGGTTTGCAAATTCGACAATGAGGATACCGTTTTTGGTAACAAGGCCGATCAACATAATGATGCCTATCTGGCTGAAGATGTTGAGTGTCTGGCCGAAATACCACAGCGTGAACAATGCGCCAGCCAGGGCCAGGGGAACGGTGAACATGATCACAAACGGATCCTTGAAACTCTCAAACTGGCCAGCCAATACCAGGTAAATGATGGCGATCGCTATCACGAAGGCGAGGTAAATACTGGAAGAACTCTCTGCGAACTCGCGTGAAGCGCCGTCCAGGCTGGTAGAGTAACTTTCGTCGAGCACTTCATCGGCAATTCGCTGCATTTCCTCTATGCCCTCGCCCAGCGCCACGCCGCGCGCCAGCTGCGCCTGCACCTTTGCCGATGAGTAGCGGTTAAACCGGTATAACTGCGGGGGATTGCTTTCTTCACGGATTGTAACAACGTTATCAAGCTGGATCAGTTCACCATCCTTGTTCTTGACATACAGTGACTTCAGGTCAACGGGCTCGTTCCGGTCCTTGCGCTCAACCTGACCAATAATTTGGTATAGCTTGCCATCCATAATAAAGTTTCCAAACCGCGTGCCGCTAAGCCCAAGCTGAAGTGTCTGCGCAATGTCCAGCACATTGACTCCTATGTTGCGTGCTTTGTCGCGGTCGATCGTAAGATTGATCTCAGGCTTGTTGAACTTGAGGTCAAGATCCACAAAGGTGAATTTGGGACTGGCATTGGCTTCTGCCATAAACGCAGGCAGAACCTCCTTGAGTTTGGCTATGCTGGATGCTTGTATCACGAATTGAAGGGGGAAGCCACCCCTGCGGTCTCCACCGATCGTCTGTGTCTGGGAGATATAGGTACGGACTCCGCTGAATCGTTTTGCTTTCTCGGTTACATCATCCACGATTTGTTGCTGCGTTCGAAGGCGATCCTCCGGCTTCTTCAGGATGACACGCACCATTCCCGAGTTTACCCCAACTGTGCCGAAGCCAGGCGAAGTGACGCTTACAAGCCCCGAATACTCTGGTACGTTTTGTCCGAGAAAAGTCGTGATGTCCATGACATACCCGTCCATGTACTCGAATGTGGCCCCCTCGGCCCCTTGTGCCATGATACGGAACTCGCTTCGATCTTCCAGGGGTGCCAGTTCGTTCGGGAGTGTCTGGCCAAAATAAAGTATGAGCCCGATGGAGACGAGGACGATTACGAAGGCCATCCACCGGATTTTCATGAAAGACTCCAGCGATTCGGCATACTGCCCGGTGAGCCAGTTAAAGAATGGTTCAGTTTTCCGGTAGAGCCAGGGCTGCTGCTCGCGACGTTTCAGCAGGCGCGAGCTCATCATGGGTGTAAGAGTCAGCGAGACGAAAGCAGAAATGGCCACCGAACTGGCCACTACCAGGCCAAACTCACGGAACAGGCGCCCTGTGAGCCCTTGCAGGAAAATTACGGGAAGGAAGACAGCCACAACGGAAATCGTTGTAGAAATAACAGCGAAATAAATCTCGATGGACCCGCGCTTGGCAGCCTCCATCGGATTGTCACCCTCTTCAACCTTGACGTAGATATTCTCCAGTACAACAATGGCATCGTCTACCACGAGGCCGATGGCAAGGACAATTGCCAACAGTGTGAGAACGTTGATGGTGAACCCCAGCAGGTACATGACAAAGAATGAACCAATGAGGGAGATTGGAATCGTTGCAATCGGGATGATGGTTGTGCGCCAATCGCGAAGGAAGAAAAAGATTACAAGGAGAACGAGACTAAAAGCAATGAGAACAGTTTCTTCCACCTCCCTGATCGAGCTTCGAATGAAGGTGGTGGAATCCCAGCTCATATAGTACTTGATATCGGAAGGAAGATCGGCCTGGATTTGCTCTAGCTTTCTGTACATGCGATCTGCAATCTCGATGTTGTTGGCGCCCGGCTGTGCCACAATAGCCAGGGCAATCCCCGGTTTTCCGTCACGTCTAAGCAGGGTGCGATCGTTCTCCGGATATAATTGTGCATACCCCACGTCGCTGAAACGAACAATGTTGTTGCCATCATCCTTGATGATAAGATCGTTGAAATCGTCTACGGTGGTAAGACGACCCATTGTCCGGACAGTGAGTTCCGTGTTGCGTCCTTCAACACGTCCGGAAGGAAGCTCGACGTTTTCCCGGTTAAGAGCCAGGAGGACATCTGTGGGCGCCAGCTTCAGCGATGCAAGTTTGAGGGGATCCATCCATAAGCGCATGGAGTAGCGCCGTTGCCCCCACACCTGGACAGAGCTCACCCCGGGGATGGTTTGCAGCCGTTCCTTGAACATGACTTCTCCCACACGCGACAGGTCGAGCAAGTCACGCTCATCACTGGCCACTGAAAGGAAGATGATTGGCGCAGAATCTGCGTCTGCTTTTTCAACCACGGGCGGATCTACGTCGCGTGGAAGATTGAAGAGCGATCCAGAGACTTTGTCACGCACGTCGTTGGCTGCTGCCTCGATATTCAGGCCCAGTTCGAATTCAACGGTGATCGTACTCCGACCCTCACGGCTCACAGAGGTAAGGGTGCGGATACCGGCGATACCATTGATTGCGTCCTCCAGCGGTTCGGTTATTTGAGATTCAATGACATCGGCGTTTGCGCCTATGTAAGCGGTATTGACCGTGACGATGGGCGGGTCCACGCTGGGGAATTCGCGGATACCGAGAAATGAAAACCCGATCAGGCCGAACAATATAATCACCAGCGACATTACAATCGACAGCACGGGGCGGTTGATGCTGGTGGTGGAAAGGCTGGCCATGTACTACGTTTAGTTGACCTTTACGACTTGTATTGGTAATTCGTTGCGCAATTGCAGTATCCCGGTCGTGATGACGGTATCGCCCGCAGTCAGTCCGGAAATCACCTCAATGTTTAGATTCGTACGGATGCCCGTCTGGATCGACACCTCTTTGGCCATGGTGCCGCGGACGACAAATACTTTCTGCCCGCCCTGACCAGGAATCACGGCCTGGGTGGGTATGAAGAGTGCATTCGTCTTTGAATCAAGAATCAGATCGACCTTTACAAACTGGCCAGGGATCAACAGGCCCTTGCTGTTGTCGGCTGTAGCACGCATGGTGAGCGTCCGAGTATCTTCCCTGATGCGGGGTTCAATTGCGTAGACCTCACCCAGAAAGATCTGGGTAGTATCGTTTTCGATGGTGAAGCGAATCTTCTTGTCAACTTTCATCAACGAACTGTACCGGCTGGGAACTGCAAACTCGATTTTTGCAGGCGAATTGTTGTAAAGTGTTGCAATGACCGTTGATTGCGTCACGTATGCCCCCGTACTCACATAGCGCAATCCGATGGTCCCGTCAAACGGCGCGTAAACACGCGTCTTTTGCAGCTGTGCCTCCAGAACCTTGATATCAGAGATGGTGGTGTTCAGGCGGTTGAGCGCATTGTCATATTCCTCCTGGCTGATAGCATCCTTCTGAAACAGCTGCCTCTGCCGGAACTCGTTGTCTTTGTTGAGTTTCTGCATATACCGCTGTTTTTCAATTTGGGCCTTGATCTCTTCGTCATTGATTTGAACCAGCAGTTCTCCCTGCTTTACCGTTGCGCCTTCCTTGAAATTTATTTTCGTGACTTTACCGCTTGATTCACTTTTAAGTTCAAGTGATTCGTTGGCCAGTATGGAACCGGTGATGACCAGTGTGTTGTCGAACGGGCGTGGACGGAGCAGATTGCCCTCCACTTGCAGAATAGAACTGTTGTTTGTACCGCCGACTGGTGCGCTTTCCTTCGACTCGAGCAAACCAAGCTTGGGGAGGGCCAGCAGGAAGACTATAGCGAGGACGACAAATATTGTGAGAATTCGTTTTTTCATGCTGAACCGGGTCTCAGTGGCTCGACACGAACTGCTCGTGGAGCTTTAGAACCTGCGGGATTAACAGGTGCTTGTTGTCGTTCCGAATTATGTGGTTTGCGTGTTTCATTTTTTCCTCATCTGGCCACTGGTTGTCGATGATTTTTCGAATGTCTTCCTCGCTGCGTTGCGGATCGCGCTCCCTAACTCGTTGAATACGCAGTATCTCCGGCGCAATAACAACGATCGTTTGACCCAAAGAACCGGCCACATTCGCCTCGTAAAGCAAGGCCGCTTCCCGGATCACGTATGGATACGCAGGGTGGGCCGCCAACCACTCCTTGTAATCCAATGCGACTCGCGGATGAACCAGGCTGTTGAGGAGCTTTAGCCGCTCAGCATTGCCGAAAACGGTCTTACTGAGGTAGCCCCGATCCAGGTTTCCGGCGGAGTCGTAAGACAATTTTCCGAATTCCTGCTTGATTTGCCCGACCAGTATTCCGTCAGTGGTCATTACTTCTTTCGCGCGGGAATCAGCATCATAAACGGGAATCCCCAGTGACTGGAACATTCGACAGACCAGGCTCTTGCCCGACCCGATCCCTCCAGTAACACCGATTTGAAGCGGGAGGTTCATTCGGGGAGTCTCCTCCTCACCTCTACTGAATCGAGGTATAGAACAGTGGCATAAGATGGGACACCCTGCAGGCGAGGAAGCAAGTGGATGGTGTCGCCTCTCTGGATGTTTATTTCCGGGAGGGTGGCGATGATCGCTGCGAAGTCCTCACCGAATCGCTCCTGTTCCCGCCCTGGTATGAGAAGTCGGACACGGAGACTGTCCCTGTCTGCCTGAAGCCCGGCTGTGCGGGGGAGAGGCAGCGGCAACTGCTTGCTTATTTCTACAACCGGTCCAACTTCAAACATTACTTCTGCCACTGGAGGGTCGCGCCGGATGAACTCATTCTTGTCCAGTCTCACCTCCAGGCTCTCCCTGTAATGTCCTGACACCCGACGCGCCGGCGCCTCCACGATGAGACTATCTGGAAGGGAATTGATATAGGAGTCAGGGCCTTCAAGCTTGATCGAGTCCGGCATCAATTCAACCGGGCTCACGCGACCAAGGTTGTTTCGAAAAGTAACACGCGAGATGTCGGCGGTAATTTTTAGCGTGCGTGAAACGCGGGGTTCAATGGAAAGCCGGAGCGTATCGAGGGCCACATAGTTCAACTGAAGGCTGCCAAGCTGGCTGATGACCTGTCGCGCGAGCGTAGATCCCGGGATGTAGCGTACATCGGTTGGCCGTTCCAGTGGAATGGAGATCACCGGAACTTTCTGACCCAGGCTCTTGCGCAGCAATTCCCAACCAGGACCGGTGACATTGACCGTCAGCTGTGGCGGGATGTGGTCGGCGGCCGCATAACGAACCTCATCATACTGGACCTCGAGCGGAAGAGAAAGATTGGCCGAGTGATCCTTATTGAGTGCATTGAAGATCCAGAAGACAGCGGCGGCAAACAAACAGAGCGCCACGGCGGTCCAGTCGGTGCGATCGAATCGCAGCAGATTGCTGATGACACGGAGAAACTTCAAGCCAGGCACTTAATTTATATATTCGATCTCGGAGTCTACTTTGCACCCGCCTGGGCGGTCTTGGTATTTTCCATTGAAATGGCCGATTTGGAAAAGCGAATGCGCGCTCCCCGTTCGAATTCCAGAATGAACGTGTCGCCTTCAACCTCAGCCACACGACCATGAGCGCCGCCGATGGTAACAACGAGATCCCCTTTCTTGACTTCTTCAACAAATTTTTTCTGGTCTTTGGCCTTTTTCTGCTGGGGCCGGATCATGAAGAAATAAAAAATGGCGATGATGGCCCCCATTAGGATCACTTGACCCCAAACGCCATTCCCAGGTTGTGCTTGTAATAGAATGGAAAACATGGATTAGATTGGTTATAGCTGGTAAAGTTAATGCTTTTTGAGCGGTCGCTTATGGCAATCCTGCCGCGATGCGGACGTAAAAAAAGTCCCGCAACGGCGGGACTTGCTTTAGTTTCGTCAGGGATGGTTAGCGTGTGGGGCCCTTAAGATCTCCCTTGGCGGTTACCATGGCCTTGAACCGGAGTGTGGTGGTTTTGGGCCATGTGTTTGCGGTAACCGTGATGGTCTTGTTGTTAATTCCCGGTTTCCCCTGGCTGTCAAACTCTGCTTTCACAAAGCCAGTTCCGCCTACTGGTATAGGATCGCGGGTCCAATCAGGCACTGTGCAGCCGCAAGATGGTTGCGCGTTTTGGATGATCAACGGTGCCTCACCTGTGTTCTTTAGTTTGTAGGTGTATGAGACCTTCTTGCCTTCGTTAATGGTGCCGAAATCGTACTCAGTCGTTTCAAAAGCGAGAACAGGCAGCGGGCCGTCCGGTTTCTCATCCGTAACGCTTTGTGTCGGTGCTGGTTGTGTTGCGGCGCTGGCCGCCTTGTTATTTTCCAGTTGTGCAAGCCGGCTTTCCAGTTCAGCAATGCGTTTCTCGTCGGCCTTGTTCTTGCACGAACCGAGTATAATAAAGAGCCCGGTCAGAAGCACAAGCAATGCGAAATTCTTTTTCATGGTCTTTGCTTTATTCAACGTGTAAAATTATCAAGAATTATGCGACGGCAGGGCCGCTTAACAAATCATTAACTCTTTTGGCTGCCACGGATTTGCTCCAACAAGTCATCTACGTCCTCAAGCAGCCTCTCAGCTTTTCCCCTCGCTTCCGAAACAACCTTTTGCCCCTGGGACTTGGCTTCTGTAGCAAGCGGAGACTCCTTTGAACTTACAAGTCCGTCGAGATACTCTTCCAGCATCTTCTTGTACTTGTCGAGGCGGAAGGCCAATTTCTCCCGTGTGTTGGACCCCTTGTCAGGGGCATACAATACACCCAGGATGGCGCCAGCGGCTGCGCCAGCCAGGAAAGCCATCAGGGCATTGCTGTTCTTACTCATACAAAAAACTGTTTTGGGACTTCAAAGATAGCGAAACCATTTGCAAGTAGAACAGTCCAGGCCGACCGAAAAACGCACTACTTGTTGTCAATAAGGCCCCTTCCACTCTTCCTGATCTTACCCGTGCGGAGTAGTTCTTTGGAAATAACATCAAGAATCCCGTTGATGAATTGGCGACTTTTTGGGGTACTGTATTCCTTGGCTAATTCAATATACTCGTTGATTGTAACCTTCACCGGAATATTGTGGAACGTTTTCATTTCCGCCAACGCCATGTGCAGGATGACACGGTCGGTCAGCGGCAGCCTGTCGACTTCCCAATTCTTGGTATGCGTGGCGATCAGCTTATGATACTCGTCGTCCAGTTGGGCAGCAGCTGAAAAAAGCCGTTCGACAAAGTCCTTGTCTTCCTCCCAATTCAGCGACAGTTTCTGAAGTTCCACACGGCCATGCTCACCCAGCGACTTGAGGGTTTTGTCTACCATGCTGCGGATGATCCCATGATCCTCGGCCCACCAAAGATCTTGTTCCTCAAACCATGCGTTGATAGTCGTTTTCCCCAGGATGACCTTCCGAAAAGTGTGCTTTATAAACTGGGTGTGCTCTTCGGTTGACGGCCTGGGAAGCGCCAGATATTCTGTTACTGTCTTGTCAGTTTTAAGGCAATCACGCCACCAACCGCGAACCAGGTCTGTTCGTTGATCCCAGTCTCCACCGGCCCTCAGCGTTTCTTTCCGAAGATCGGAGTTTTCACGAAGCGCTTCCACAAAGGGATTGGCTGCAAAATTCTTTGTAGAAAGTCTCTTATCGAGAGATGCAACCTTTTCCAGCGCTGGGACAAGGTTCAAGACTGAACAATAGAGCGTGTTGATCTTTTCTACTTCCAGCACAATATGCTTGCGGAAGTAGGCATAGTCCTTCTTTTTCAGTTTGTCTACGAGCGCAAGTGCGCCTGTTACCGATTCCTCGATTCGTGGATCTGAGTTTTCTGCTGTCTGGTCTCCTTTGAACCTTTTTTCAAACAACCGTGTGGCAATATCGCGTTGACCCTTAAGCAACTCCTTGTCCTGGACTTTCATTGAGTTTAAGTCAGGTCTGAAAAAATCTTCGATAGAATCGAAACCAAGGAGAAAATCGGCCTCCTGGCATTGCTCATAGGCAAAGAGCGTCTGCATGATCTTTATCCTGAGGGTCCGACGGTTTAACATGACAAGGAACGTTAAAAAAGAGGTCAGCAAGTTACATTTTGTGAGCGATAAATGATTGCTTTGAACCAATTTTTGACCGGGCCGTTAAGATGGCTGGGCTTATGAAGGAACTTTCCTACCTGAACCGCTACCTCATACGCTACAAGAGGCTCCTCCTGTGGGGCCTGTTCTTTGTTATCATATCCAACATCTTCCAGATTGTGCCCGCACAAATGGTCAGGCGCTCGATCGACCTGGTTACCGGCAACATTAGTCTTTACCGCTCATTTAACGGCCTCCCGGCACAGAAGGATTTTTTCCAGGTGTTCACCCAGGGCATCCTCATGTACGCGGTTCTCATCCTTATTATGGCGCTTCTGCGAGGACTGTTTCTCTATTTTGTCCGTCAGACATTGATCGTCATGAGCCGGCACATTGAGTATGACCTGAAGAACGATGTTTTTCAACACTATCAAACGCTGCCGCTGAGCTTTTACCGGAGAAACAACACGGGAGACCTGCTGAACCGTATTTCTGAGGATGTAAGCAGAGTCCGCATGTATCTAGGCCCATCTATCATGTATGGACTTCAACTGATCACCCTGTTTCTCATGTTAATCCCCGTGATGTTCATGATAAGCGTGAAGCTCACACTTTTTGCATTGATCCCGCTTCCGATTCTTTCGTTCAGCATCTACTACGTCAACAACCTGATCGAGCGGCGCTCGGAGGAGATTCAGCAAAGTCAGTCGCGGCTAAGCACATTTGTTCAGGAGGCCTTCTCTGGCATCCGTGTGTTGAAATCCTTCAATCGCGAGAAGGAATCGGTCGATCGATTTGTTGTTGAGAACAATGAATACAAGAGACGCTCGCTGCGGCTGACAAGGATTCAGTCGCTTTTCTTTCCGCTGATGTTCGGGCTAATCGGCCTCAGCACGATCCTTACTGTTTACCAGGGAAGCGTGGAAGTGATCGAAGGGACCTTGACTTTTGGCAATATCGTTGAGTTTGTAATCTATGTGAACCTGCTTACATGGCCTGTCGCCTCACTGGGGTGGACCAGCAGCCTTGTGCAGAGAGCAGAAGCATCACAAAAGCGGATCAATGAATTCCTGCAAACCCGAACAGACCTTATATCCACGCAGGATCTTCGGCATGCCATAGAAGGAAAGATCGAGTTCCGCAATGTGTCATTCACCTACTCAGATACCGGAATCAAGGCCGTGAAGGATCTTTCATTCACCCTCATGCCTGGGGACTCGCTGGCCGTCATCGGTGCCACCGGTTCGGGTAAAAGCACGGTCGCCAGCCTCATTTCCCGGCTCTACGACAAAACCTCAGGCCAGATATTGATTGACGATATTCCGATTGAAGCTTACGACATCAGCCATTTGCGCAGCCAGATTGGATACGTTCCGCAGGACGTCTTTCTTTTCAGCGACACGATTTACAACAACATCGGCTTTGGTCTTGAATCGCCCAATGAAGAAAAGATCCGCCAGGCAGCACGTGATGCAGACGTATATCAAAATATTATGGACTTCCCCCAGGGATTTGCCACGCGGATCGGCGAGCGAGGGATTACTCTGTCTGGTGGACAAAAGCAGCGTGTGTCTATTGCGCGCGCAGTCGTACGTGAGCCGCGCATCCTGATGCTCGACGATGCGCTTTCGGCCGTTGACACAAAGACCGAGAACACCATCCTCAACAGTCTGCAGGGTGTGATGAAAGACCGCACAACCCTTATCATTTCACACAGGGTCTCTTCGGCCAAGTTGGCAAACAAGATTATCGTCCTGGATGATGGACTGATGGTTGAAGCCGGAACTCATGAATCATTGATGGGAAGCGATAGCCTCTACCGTGAACTCTACTTCCGTCAAATGCGCGCAGAGGAAGTGGAAGATTAATCGTCGTCGGCGTTGGCCTTCAGCTTCACGTAGGTGAGCTTGTAAGTTATCTGCGTACTTCCCTGGTTATCCACCCTCACACCCTCCAGCAGACTGCCGGTTTCGTCACGTGTGAACGTAAATGAAGTATCCTTCTTTTTCGGGTCGTAGTGGGTATAAACGTAAAGATTTCCCGAGGTGGCCTGCTTGAATTCTCCGATTATGGAATAACTTGTCTGATCGTCCTTGTTCAGCGAGAGTTCAATGTAATCCTTGCCTCCCACTTTCTCCCGTAAAATGGCGACGCGCGCATAATTCTCCTTGCGGTCTGTTGTCTTCTCCTTTAGTGCGCCTGTTAGCGATTTTCCCTTCTTTATGACTTCGCCGGAAACTGCATAAACCCCTTCAATCGAATTGGTCCCCGTCTTTTCCATGTAGCGATGTATGAGTTCCTGGAAATTCATTTGTTTGAACGGCGAGGACTTGGACTTGTTCTTGTCGGTTGTTTGTATCACAAGGCAACTTTGCAATGACAGCACGACCGGGATCAACAGCAATCTCGCGTATTTCATGCCTGGAAGGGATCAAAAAATGTACCGGAGTCCCACACCGCCCTGGAATCGCTGGTACCCGGGGTCGATCAGCGCGTCGGTGAATATCTCAACCTCGATAAATGCGGATATCGGCAGGGAAAAATACGAATACTCGAACCCAACCAGGAGGACGGGACCATATGTAAATCGGGTCTCATTGAATTTGCCAAACTCGCCGTCATCCTGGTTACTGGACTGATCATTGAAATTGTAATCATACTCCAGCTCCGTGTTGCGCCACTGCCAGCCAGCTCCTGCATACAATTGCAATCCCTTCGATATTTTCTCAGCATCCCATTGGTACAGGAATTTTGCCTCCAGGAACCAGTCTGCATTGGCATTGTGTGCCAGGTATGAAATAGATTGATCGCTGTTTAAAGTGTCGGGCAGGTACGAAGCAAAGGCGCCACGATAATACTTGTTGTACAGCCCGCTGGCTGCCTTCCCCGCATCGACGGCGAAAGAGAAGTGTTTGTTGGCGTAAAACTTATAAGTAAGTGCGAAAGGATCACCAAGTTTGAACCCTATTCCCTGGTATGGGTATCGGCTTGCTATAAATACAGGGCAAATGATCCGGGCCTTCATGCCACCTACCCGTGGGACTGAGTACCCAGGACTGCGCCTGCTGCGCGACACCTGGGCCACTGCATCGGGCCAGGCGAGCATGCAAACCAGCAAAAACACAGCAAATTGACAAGTGCGCATTACCCAAATATAGCCAATAGGCTGGTTACCGCCCTTCAGTTTCCCATCTACGAGCTCCCTCCTTCACTGAAGGTTAGGCGGGCGCGCTGGGGGGCTGCAAAGGATTACTGCTGGGGCGCCTCATAGCGCCTCTTTGTATTGCATGCGGTAAAGTTGGGCATAGAGCCCCTGCTGATCCAGCAGTTCCTCGTGACGTCCCGATTCACGAACCTCTCCTTTTTCCATTACCAGTATCCGATCGGCTTTCTGGATGGTCGACAGCCGGTGCGCAATCACAACACAGGTGCGTCCACTCATCATGCGCGTGATCGCCTCCTGGATCATGGATTCTGTTTCTGAATCAACAGACGAGGTGGCTTCATCGAGGATCAGTATCTTCGGATGATAGACCATTGCACGGATAAAGGACAGCAATTGACGCTGACCGACCGAAAGGGTGGAGCCACGCTCCATCACAGGATAGTCCAGCTTGCCGGGAAGACGTTCTATGAACCGAAGCGCGCCCACTTCGTCAGCAGCTTGCAGAATCATTTCATCCGTAATATCAGGGTTGCCCAGCGTGATGTTCCGCCTTATGGAATCGGAAAACAAAAACACATCCTGCAGGACGACACCAATGTGGCTTCGGAGGTAATTGATGTCGAACTCCCGGAGATCCACGCCGTCAATGCGGATTGTCCCACGGTTGATGTCATAAAATCGGTTTAGCAAACTTATCACAGATGACTTGCCGGCACCGGTAGCGCCAACCAGGGCTACCGTCTGGCCCGCTGCAATGGAGAAAGATACATCCTTCAAGACGTATTCTTTTTCCTGGTAGGCAAACCAGACTTTCTCGAAAGAAACTTCTCCCCGCAATGTCTCCAGTCTCGTTGTCCCGGAAGCCATGGTGTGTTCCTGGTTGTCCAGGAGGTTGATGATGCGCGATGAACTCACAATGCCCATCTGCAGTGTGTTGTATCTGTCAGCAATCATCCTGATGGGGCGGAAGAACATCTGGATGTACATGATGAATGCCGTGAGTGTGCCGATCGTAATGCCAGTTTCTTCCTGGTGGATTACACCACGGGCGCCATACCAAACGAGCAGTCCTATGCCCATAGCCGCAATGATTTCGGCGACGGGGAAGTAGACCGAATAGTACAGTACGGAACGAAGGTTGGCGTTAAGGTGTTCCTTGTTGATTTCCTTGAACTTCTCGAATTCGCGCTTCTCGCTGCCAAATATCTGGACGATGTTCATCCCGGTGATGTGTTCCTGGACAAAGACGTTAAGGCTGGCCACAGCATTTCGCACATCATTGAATGCCACTTTGATCTTTTCTTTAAAAACGTAGGTGGCAAGCAGCATCAGAGGGAAGGTGCACAGGCTGATCAAAGCCATGCGCCAATCCACAACGAACATAAACAGCAGAATGAACAGGATCTGCAGCAGGTCACCCGCCATAGCCGCGAGCCCTTCGCTAAAGACATCCGCCAATGTCTCAACATCTGAAATGGTTCGTGTGACCAGCCTTCCGATGGGCGTCTTGTCAAAAAATGAAAGCCGCAGGTTTACCAGGTGATTATACAGTTTTATCCGGATGTCGCGAATGATAAACTGACCGATGCGGCCTGAAAGGTAGGTGTGCACATACTGCAGTGCAGATTGAACAATGAGCAGGCCGAACACGAACAGCATCACGTACACCATGCCGCGGTAGTTGCCGTTGGTCACGTCGTCATCGAGCGTGCGAAGGATAAGAACCGGCCTGACAGCAGTGAGGATACCAAGTACAACCGTCAGGACAACGATGATGTAAAAGCGTCCCTTGTAAGGCCTGACGAACGCCAGCAGTCGCCCGAGGACTTTGAAATCGATGATATTGCCGCTGCTGACCTTCTCCTTTTCCATTCGCTCAGTCAATAAAGATTCGCCGCGGGTATTTGACGCTGACCAGTGAAAGCCCTTCTGCCGGAACATTCATTCCCGCCTTCTTCCGGTCTCCACTCGCAAGTATCGCCTTGAACCCATCGATGCTGGTGCGGCCCGTACCCACGTCGAGCAAAGTACCCACTACGGCACGCACCATCCCGCGGAGGAAACGGTTTGCTGTAATCCGGAAGATCATTTCATCGCCGTCCAGCATCCACCTGGCTTCCTTCACGTCACAGCGGAAATGATCTACGTCGGTATGCACCTTGCTGAAACACTCAAAGTCATGCATGCCCAACAGTAACGCACTGGCACGGCTTAAGGTTTGGAAATCGACCGGCTTAAAGAAATAATAAGTCACCCCCTCAAGCAAAGGGTCCTTCACCCTCGTGATCCTGTATTCATAAGTGCGGGCAGTGGCGGCATACCGGGCACTGGCGCCGGCTTTGACTGGCCGGATAGACCGGATAGCGATGTCCCGCGGAAGAAAAGCGTTCAATCGCCTCGGCAGCGTAAGGGGATCAAGGGACTTGTTGACATCTGCGTGAAAGAACTGCTGTCGGCAATGAACCCCTGTATCGGTCCTGCTGCTTCCAACAATCACAAGTTCCTTGTCGCGCAACAACTGTCGCAAAACTTTCTCAACGACTGTTTGAACGCCCAGCGCGTTGTGTTGCGACTGCCAGCCATGGTAGTTTTTTCCGTTGTAGGTGATTTCAAAAAAATAGCGCATCAGATGCATTCGTAGATCACAGCTGCCCCCTGGCCCACACCAATGCACATCGTAGCAAGGCCGTAACGTACCTTGCGTCTCTTCATCTCGTGTAACAGTGTTGCACTGATACGCACACCGCTGCAGCCAAGCGGATGCCCGATTGCGATAGCCCCTCCGTTTACATTCACCTTCTCGGGATCCAGTTCAAGATCGCGGATACAGGCGAGAGACTGTGACGCAAATGCTTCGTTCAGTTCTACGAGGTCAAGGTCCTTTGTAGTGAGTCCTGCGCGTTTTAATGCCTTTTCTGTGGCCGGAACAGGTCCAATGCCCATGTGCGCCGGGTCTACACCTGCCACTGCCATGGAAACAACACGGGCGATGGGCTTGAGCCCGGATTGATTGACCATTGACTCTTCTACGATCAGCGACGCGGCCGCGCCATCGTTTATGCCAGAACTGTTTCCGGCAGTCACGGTTCCACCAGGTTTGAAAGCTGGTTTCAGCATTGCAAGCTTTTCAATCGAGGTTTCCCTTGGGAATTCATCGGTTTCAAATGAAATGGTTTCCTTGCCACGGGGCACGGGCACAGCTACACGCTCAGCGCCAAATCGGCCGGCAGCCTGCGCTGCAGCATACCTGGTTTGTGATTGCAATGCGAATTTGTCCTGTTCAGTCCTTGAAAGTTTCCATTTCTCCGCCACATTCTCTGCTGTCTCTCCCATCGAAAATGGATGATACATCTTCGCCAGCACGGCATTGGTAAATCGCCAGCCTATCGTTGTATCGTAAATCTCCGTTTTGCGCGAGTAGGCTTCCTCCGGTTTTGCCATCACATACGGAGCCCTGCTCATGCTTTCCACACCCGAGGCGATGTAAACTTCGCCAAGTCCCGATACAATTCCCTGTGTTGCGTTCATGATGGCCTGGAGACCAGAGGCACACAGCCTGTTTACTGTAACGCCACCAACCGAAACAGGAAGTCCTGCCAACAGCAACGCCATACGCGCCACGTTGCGATTATCTTCGCCTGCCTGGTTCGCTGCCCCGGCAATGACGTCTTCGACCTGTGCGCCCGTAACACCCGGATTCCGACGCATCAATTCCCTGATGGCGTGGGCCAGCAGGTCATCTGGCCTGACGCCGGCAAGCGTTCCGCCATAACGACCAATCGGCGTGCGGACGATATCTACAACATATGCTGTTTTCATGATTTGGAATCGGAATGCCCGCAACGGAGAAATACCTATTTTTGGGCGGCTCAAGTTAGCGCAACCAGCCTATGTGGCAAAGAAAGCAAACGATATTCCTGGCAGTGACGGGCGCATGCATGATTTTGACGATTTTTTTCCCAGCCTGGGTGGCTGAGCAGGACGGTGTCAAATATGAGTTATACCCGCTCCACTTCAGCGTCACACAAGACGGGCAGAAGTCCACAACGTACTATCCTTATGCACTAAGCGCCATCCTCGCTGTGGCTGCGGCAACGCTCTCATTTTTTGAAATAGGGAAGTATGAGAACCGTATGGCTCAGATCAAAATGGGGGCGCTTAATTCCCTCCTCATGGCCGGTTCGCTGGGCTCGCTTGTTTATTGGGCAGTCGATCGTATTGAAACAGTTCAGATTGCCGGGCAATACGGCATTTCACTTTGGCTGCCGGCGGGTGCCATGATCTCAAACATGATCGCAAACCGGTATATCCGGCGAGACGAAAAGATAGTTCGCGACGCCGACCGAATACGGTAACTCCATAGTAACCTTGTATTATGGCACAAACCAAACTCGGCGATCGCATCGTGAACACCAATGGGGAGCTACCCGGAATTGGATCAATCGCTCCTGCTTTCACGCTGGTTGGCAACGACCTGAGGGAAGTCCCTTCTTCTCAATTTGCGGGCAAGAAGGTAGTGTTGAACATATTTCCGAGCATTGATACAAGCACATGCGCTATGTCGGTGAGGCAATTCAACCAGCGCGCGGCCTCACTTACTAACACGGTTGTGCTTTGCATCGCACGCGACCTGCCATTTGCGATGCGCAGGTTTTGCGGTGCTGAGGGAATAGATAAAGTGATTACGCTTTCTGATTTCCGGGACATTGGATTCGCAAGTTCCTACGGTGTCCTGATGGTCGATGGCGGCATGAAGGGACTGCTCGCCCGTTGTGTGGTAGTAATAGGGCCCGACGGATTGGTACGGTACACCGAAATGGTGCCCACCATTGGACAGGAGCCCAACTACGACGCTGCGCTGAAAGTTATCTGAATTCCTGGTTGCTTTCTAGTGTCGTCCGGGTTTCAACCGGGTTCGCTCGCGAGCTGATCGGTCCACTCGCTGACGCGAGAAATAAATCGGGAAGTGCTTATCGTTTGCCCATGTCTCAAACAAGTTGCCGTAGTATGGACTCCGTGGGTCTCCACTCTGACCAGGTGTATTGCTGAACATGGTCTTGTCCCAGTCCGACACGTCGGCGACGATACGCACAGAGGCTCCTGTTGCTTGATTGTTGGCGTTGCCAGTCACGCCCGGCGTAGCACCGTATCCACTGCGGGGCAAAGGGCCGTGGTTAAGCACCGCTTGCAGGGAATCATCCACCAGGTGACTCAATGGATGCTTGATGTGCGAATGGTGAAACTTCTCGTGCCCGTATTTCCATTGTGATGGATCGGGACCAAGAAGGGCGGAGAGATCCCTCACAGCATCTTCAAGGCAGGATTTCAGCAGGAGTTGTCGTGAAGCGCTGGTGTGCAGGGGCCCTCCTTGACCATTCGCCCACGCGACTACGCGCCACAACGAGACTGTACGAATTAGCTTCTGACCTTCAGGCGGAACGACCAGGTTGCGGAACCCGGCAACAAGTTTCCGTTCCCACATAACGTATACCGCGGCCTCCGACGAATTCTTGTCAATCCGGAAGTCCCACGCAAGCAGCTGCTTTCGCAGGACGTCAACCAGCGAGTCTTTTACCTGTACAGCTGATAACAATGGTACCAATGACCGCGCAGGCAACGAGATGTAGTCATACTGGAGCGCCATCATTTCATCGAGCGTATGCACCGGGCGCGAGGAGAGAACTTCGTTGATGCGTGTTATCCTGAAACGGTCGGCCCAATTCCAACCAACGGCATTCCGGTATACATATCCTTCAGGAACGTTGTTTTCATTGGCTGTCGCAAAGAAACCCGCTGCCGGATCTGCCAGGTTTGGAAGTTTGGAGATGGGCAGGTATCCGTCCCATTCATATGTTCCGTTTCCCGGTACTGGCACAAGTCCGCTGTAATTTCTACGGATGGGGGCAACGCCCACTGCCTGCCACCCGATATGGCCTGCGGTATCCGCCCAGATCATGTTTTCACCGGGCAGTCTGCTGAAGGAGCAGGCTTCACGGAACTCTTCCCATGATCGTGCCTGGTCGATGCGAAGGCTGGCCAGGTACGGTGCCGCACCAATATCGAGCCAGGCGCAGCGAGCCGCATACGCAATATGCCGGGCGGAATCTATGAACATCACCGGGCCATGGCGAGTGTACCGGTGTGTAACATGTCGCAGGCCTTCACCTTTTACCCGGATGGTATCTTGCACGAGCCTCATGCTTTCCCAGGAGTTGCGGTAATCGTACTGATTGTGATCGTCGGGGCGAAGTTTGTACGCGTAGACATCTTCAGCGTCTAGCGCAAAAATGGTGAGACCCCAGGCTCCGTACTCATTATGACCGATGGACACGCCGGGAATTGTGGGTTCACCCGCCCCAACAACGTTCCACGCGGGAGCATTCAGGTGAACCAGATAGCGAAGTGACGGCACTGCAATGGTCCGGTGCGGATCATTTGCCAGCATTGGATACCCGGATACGGAATGCGATCCGGAAACGATCCAGTTGTTACTCCCAATTGTCTCCATTGCATGATCAACTCTGCCAGGATCGTTTCCGGTATTCTGAACTTTAGCATTACTGCCGTTTTGTCGATAGGCAGGGGCGAGATGTTCCGGCTTGAACTTCAGGCCAGCCCGGAACGCACCATAAATATTAGTGACACTGTCGAAAAGGGACGCCTTATCAATGAGCGGGTCAAGCGTAAGGTTTGGATCGCCAGGCTCGAAGGGAATGAGCTCGTTAAGCTTCTTTTCACCCATTACAACTACAGCGCGTGCAAATCGCACTTCGTCCTGGAGGTTGGCAAGAATACCCTGGTGACGTGAGATGACATCCCGGGGACTCCACAAACCAGGCCGTAATCCCAACAAATGAAATTCGATCGGCAGCAGGCATGTGTCGGCCAGGGTTTGCCTGACGTAGGCATTGATGCCGTCAGTAAATGCTGTAATTATTTCTTTTCCACGTGGGTGGTAGTGTTTGAGCTCGGCATCCATATCGCCCCGAAATGAAAACAGTCGTGCGCCTATGTCGCGCTTTACCTCATCCGGCCCCAGTATTTCTGCCACGGTGCCAGTAGCCTGCCGCCGCCACAACTCAAACTGGAACAGCCGGTCGCGCGCAGCGCAGTATCCCTGGGCGAAGAACAGGTCGTGTTCATTCTGTGCGTAGATGTGGTTTACACCCGCGGAGTCGCGAATAATTTCTACCGTCTGTTGAAGCCCGTCAATGGTGTTGTTGTCTCGTTGGCTGGTACAGGTCCCCAGCAGAGAAATGAAGAAAAAAGCGCATATCGATCTGAGCAACATCACCAGGCGCCCATCCTTAGGAGGCTGCAATTTTACCAACCGCCTCAATGAAGCGGTCAAGATCGCTTGTTGTGGTATAAACGTTCGGCGAAACGCGAACAGCGCTCACATTTTCCCAGACAATCCCGGTGGTGTGAATCTGGTAATCTGCAAACAGCCTGGAAACGATGTCGTTTGGCGCCAGCCCGTCGATACTGAAAGTTCCTAGGGCGCAGGAGTATTCCGGCTTAAGTGAAATATGAAGTTTCACGCGCGGGTTCTTGACAACAGCGGCGCACCAATAAGTCTTCAGGTAGTGAAGTCGTTCCTGTTTCCTTCTTGCGCCGATGGCATTGTGAAAATCGATTGCCTGGCCGATGGCCTGCTCCGGGGCAAAACTCCTGGTCCCCAGAGCCTCAAATTTTCTGATGTCCGGACTCTGGGGCTTGTCAGTTGGAAAGACCGGCCACGTGGATGCGATCTTATCCTTCTGTATGTACATTATTCCGGTACCAAAAGGAGCGCAAAGCCATTTGTGGAGGCTGGCGCCAAAGTAATCGCAATTCAGGTCGCTTATCTTGAAATCCAGTTGGGCAAATGAGTGGGCTGCGTCAATGATGGAGATGATTCCACGCTTGCGCGCTTCAGCACAAAGCTTGGCCGCCGGAAAGATCTGGCCTGTCCATGTGACCAGGTGAGTAATGTGCCAGATTCTTGTTTTCGAGGTCGTCGCGTTGATATAGGAATTGATAACCGTCTCATCGTTTTCGACGGGCAAGTTTATGTTGACCCAGTTGATTTTGACTCCTTCGCGAAGCTCACGCTGCTTCCACGCGTGAATCATGTTCGGATAATCCTGCCTGGTCATTACAATCTCATCCCCTCGTTTCATGTCGATGCCCCAGGTAAAAGTGCCGAGGGCTTCTGTAGTATTACGGTTGATGGCAACTTCCTCTGGCGACGCGCCGGCAAGGTCTGCCAGTTTGCGGCGAAGCGCTTCGCGACCGCGGTCAAGGATTTGCCACATATAATAAGTGGGGGCCTCATTACTTAAATGATAGTAGCGATCCACCGCATCCTGCACTACCTTGGGCTGCGGGCTCACGCCGCCGTTGTTGAGGTTGAGAATGTTGGGTGACACGGTGTATGCCTGGGCCATACGGGCCCAAAGGTCTTCGTCATTTGCCGCGGCTTCAGGGGAGAGCTCGTTAAGTTCAAGCAGGGCATCGGCAATGTCTTCTGCCTGCGCCCGGTTGGAAAGTGATGCGAGGGATGCTGCCCCTGCAAGGGCAACGGATTTCCGGAAGAATTTCCTGCGTGAAGTCATATGCCTCATGGTTATTCAGGAGGAAGGTAGGAAATAGGTTTCGACTGACCGAACAAAAATGGACGAGTGGTGCGACGTTCTATTTGATATTCTGCAGTCTGCGCAGAGCGGGCGCTTTCCAGGCGGTCACCAGCACTACGCCCAATGTCATCAGACCACCAAACACGACGGAGGGTATGACGCCAAGCAGGCGGGCGGCGACGCCTGATTCAAAGGCTCCGATTTCGTTTGAAGAACCAATGAAGATGTTGTTCACCGCAGAAACACGGCCTTTCATGTTCTCCGGTGTCAGCGTTTGCAGCAGGATGCCACGGATGATGACGCTGACAGAGTCGAATGCCCCGCTAATGGCTAGTACCCCCATTGAAAGCCAGAAGTTCTTTGACAACGCAAACATGATCATGCACATGCCGAAACCCGCCACAGACACAAGGAGAATACTGCCCATACTATTGCGAATGGGATTGTAGGTGAGATACAGGGCTGTGAGCAGTGCTCCTATCCCGGGCGCGGCGCGCAAAAAACCCAGACCGATCTTTCCCACGTTGAGCACTTCGTCTGCAAAGATTGGCAACAATGCAACCGCGCCACCAAAGAGTACAGCGAAGAGATCCAGTGAGATGGCTCCAAGGATGATCTTGTTGTCGAACACGAATCGCAACCCGGCCCTGATCTTTTCACCGATTCCCTGCTCAACTGAAACTGTTGGCAGGGGTCGGGATGCAACCGAGACCATCAGCCCAAGCCCGATGCAAGTAAGTGCCACATCGACAGCGTATGCTGTGGTGATTCCGGCGAATCCGTAAACCAGGCCGCCCAAAGGTGGCCCACCGATAGAAGCGGTCTCCCAAAGCGTGCTGTTCCAGGAAATGGCGTTTTGATAGAGCTCACGCGGCACCAACTGCGGCATGAAAGAGAAGATAGCCGGCGTCAAAAATCCCCGTGCAATTCCGCTTACGAAGATGACTGTGTAAATCGGAAAAATGCCATGCGAAAGGATGAGGCTCCCGGGGTCGACGGTGAAAAACAGAAGAAAGGCCGAGCATGCAACCAATGTGAATACGGTCAGTACAATGATCTTCTTGCGTGATATTAGGTCTGCCACATGCCCTGCATAAAGTGAAATGCCGATGCTGGGCACAGCTTCGGCCAGGCCGATCAGTCCGAGAGAAAGCGGATCGCGGGTGATTTCATACACTTGCCATCCGACCACGACTGCCTGGATTTGAATAGCGAGTGTGATGCAGAAGCGGGCGAAGATGAATCGGCGGAAATCCGGAATCCGCATCGCCGCGTAAGGACCGCTCATTTGCCTAAAATTTTTTGAACGGCCTCCACAGCTAATGCCCTTCGCTGTTCACGTGGACCGGAGATTTCAACTACGGGGAATCCGCTGTCAGATGTTTCTTGTCTGAACACGTTCATGAAGTACTCACGCTTGTCGGGATGCTCGCGAAGCGGATCATTTTCCCACGGCACGTCAATATTGGTAAGCAAAACAAGATCATAGTGCCGGCTTTTCATCAGACGAATTATTTCCGGGTCACACGCTCCGTACTTGAATTCGCTCCACACCTTGATCACGATCAGGTTGGTATCACAGATCATGAGTCTATTCGCCTCGCCAAGCCATTCGTCTTCAAGGCGCACCTGGCCATGGGCAATTTTGGTCAGGTCTGCGGCTTCATAGCCGTGGTGCAATTTGTTGAGATATGCCCGGGCATACTCAGGAACCCATACCGTAAGAAAATGGTCGGCTAAAAATGTCGATAGGTCGGTTTTCCCGGTACACTCCGGACCCACAACGGTTACCATTTTGGGTCTGGCGGAACTATCCGGCGAAACTGCTTCCATGGCGGGGTACGGGCAAGTTACTCAGAATTGAATGAACCGGACCGGGGAGTGATGGCGTATTAGGCCGTCATTTCAGGAAACCATGGGTAGTCCGTATCTTTCGAATTGGTATAACCAGTGAAACGCAGAATAGTACTTCGGCAAATTGGTTTGGGAATGACCAGCGGGTTGTTTCTGCCGGGACTAATCACTCGTTGCGCCCCCGATGACCCGGGTCCTGAGATTAATTATAACGGGACTGTGGCTGTTATCGGTGCTGGCGCTGCCGGACTTTATGTCGCAGATATTCTCCGGAACAAAGGAATCAAAGTAGTGGTGTATGAGGCGGGAGATCAAATTGGCGGAAGGGTAAAATCCCTTCGCAACCAACCAGCCAACACCTATCCGGGAATTCCTCACCTGAGTTCAGACTTCCCGCTTGAACTGGGCGCGAGTTACTATGTCGGAACCGATTCGAGACTCGGGAAGGTTGTTCAGGTGTACCAACTGGCAACAACGTTGATAGACACGGCGAACAACCATTTTGTGCTGGACGGAGTGCCCAAGTCCTCTGCAGCGGCGCCTGACGGATGGGGCAGCGATCCCGATTTCCTCGCTGCCATGTCTTTTCGCGAGAACCTAAAGAACCTTGCCGGAAGCGGCCAAAGCGTTCAACAAGCGATTGATGCGGCTGGTGTAGGCACGCGCGCGCACAACATGCTCAACGGACAGATTGGGAATTTCTACGGCTCCGAAAACGATCTTGCAGGCGCAGGTGCACTTGGAGAGGAAGAAACGCTGCGCACTGGCGACGGCAAGATCCTCGTTCTTAGAGGCAACCCGATGCAGGAATTGCTCATCTCGAGGTTCAATGGCGTTCTCCCATTGGTAAAGCTCAACACACCCATTAGTTCAATTGCTTACGGACCCGAACCGATCGCTTTAACTGCCGCTGACGGCGCCACATACCAGGCAGACAAGGTAGTAGTCACAGTGCCGGTAAGTGTGTTAAAGGGCGGTGGCATAAGTTTTAGTCCGGGTTTACCGGGTAGCTTTACAGGCTCGCTGGCAAAACTTGGCATGGGTGCTTCGTTCCGCGCCATCATTGAGTTCAAGAGGAACTTTTGGGGAGAGAGTGCAGGTTTCATCCTTGGCGCTGAAAATGTGCCCGAGTTCATGAGTGTCGGATTGAATCGGAGCACATTCAATGCAACGCTGCAGGTGACTGTAAATGGACCGAGAGCGGCCCAGCTTTCTTTGCTCGGAGGCGCAGCGATTGAGTCAATTCTTGAAGAACTTGACCTGCTTTATGCGGGGCAGGGAACGCAGTACGTTCGGCGCATAACCGCTACTAATGATCAGGGAAACACTGTCGAAACAGATCCGATATTTGTGCAGGAAGACTGGACAACGAGGCCGTACATCATGGGCGGATATTCTTACCCGATGCCGGGCGCAACAAATGAGGATCGTGTGAACATAGGGAAGTCTGTGATAGGCAAGTTGTTCTTTGCCGGGGAAGCTACGGACACTACGGGTAATGCCGGAATGGTGAATGGCGCCCTGTCATCCGCCGAGCGCTGCGCCGAAGAAGTTGTGCAGTCAATCCTGAACCCGTAGGATCCCCCGCGCCTGAAGTTCTTCCCTGAGTTTGCGGGCACCCCGAAAGTGAATGCCGTCAATTCCCGTAGCGCGGGCACCTTCCACATTTTTGAGATTGTCATCGATGAAGACAGCGCCAGCCGGGGAGACATCATAACGGTCGAGAAGCACCTTGTAAATCCCGGTATTCGGTTTGACGAGTTTCTCTTCGCCGCTAACCACGATGCCATCAAACCAATGGAGAAAGTCAAATGTACGCCTCGCCCATGGAAATGTTTCCGCCGACCAATTCGTAAGCGCAAACAAACGGTGCAGGCGCTGATCCCGGATTGCCTTTAGAATATCAACCGTTTCATTGATCGGGCCGCTCACAGTTTCTTCGAATCGATCGTTCCATGCTCGTATGGCAGCCTTGTGTTGTGGAAACCGCACAAGCAATTCATGTGTGGCTTCCTCGAAGGACCTGCCGGCGTCCTGCTGCTCGTTCCATTCATTTGTGCACACATTTTCCAGGAACCAGGTGATTTCATCTTCGGATGAAAAAATCTTGCGATAAAGATATCGCGGGTTCCAGTCGATGAGAACTCCGCCCAGGTCGAAGATGACAGTGTCGAGATGTTTCATGAATTTACTTCTGGCCGAATGCCCACGTCAGAAAGTGCGGCATGGCTTGTCCCCAGGTCTCGGGGTGATGGAGGCCGTCTTTGATCTCCAGGTATTGAATGTCATGGAATGGCCGGTATCCCTTTCGCGTCAGTTCGGCGATAAGGTCCATGGTGTCGTCGATCGAGTCGATAACGCCGTTTCGGTTTCGGTCGCTTTCTTCATCGCGCGTACCGGTTTGAAACCAGAACTTAACACCGGGCTTGTACTTACCGCGACGCACCTGCAGGTGCATTAACCTGTCCCGGTAGTCGGAATAAAAGAAACTGCCGGAATCCCGTTTGCGCCACCAAAAGGATCCGCTGAAGACGCCGGCCTTGCCGAACAAGTGAGGATGATTCCATACAATGTCGATTGCTGACAGCCCGCCCAGGGAGTACCCGGCCATTGCCCGTTGTGACGGGTCGTCGGTGACGGGTAGCCGATAGCGCAGGTAAGGAACCAATTCCTTGGTCACATACTCAGCATATGCCTTTGCCTGCTTCCCGCGCCCGTGATAGTCGTGGCGGAATGCCACACCGTATTCCTGCATGCGGTCGCCAGCTGTAACGCCGGCGACGATGACTTCGGGTATCACTTTATCTGCAACCAGCTGCTCCAGCGTTGCCTTCAGCTTTACGGCCTCACTGTCCTGTCCGTCGTTAAGAACCAACAGGGGATACTTCCCCGACGGATCGAGCTGGGGAGGAGCAAATATTTCCACCTCCACATCACGCCGTAGAATCTTGGTGAAAATACCCGATAGTCGCTCTACGGAGTAGGAGTAGCCCGCCGGACTTACAGACTGCGTTTCTTCCAGAGGTGAGTCCTGTTCCATTTAAAGTGTTGTAAAAATAGAAGATCGCGGGTTAACTTACCTCAAGGAACGCTTTAGAGATGTACGAACACTATCACCGATGGTACTCCACCAGTCTCAACAGAGAAATGGAAGTTCTCGCCTTTGGTACAAGGGGCTACCCCGTCATGCTGTTTCCCACTTCCATGGGCAGGTTCTATGAAAACAAGGACTTCAAGTTGCTGGACAGCGTCGCCTGGTTTGTCGACGAGGGTCTGGTGAAGATATACTGCCCGGATGGTATTGATTCGCTCAGTTGGTACAACAGGGGCATTCACCCTTCTCAACGGGTGATGAACCACATCTGGTATGATCAATACCTGTTGACCGAACTGGTACCGCTTATGCAACGGGAAACCGGCGTACCCAGGGTTGCAACGGCTGGCTGCAGCTTTGGTGGCTACCACGCGACCAACTTCGGCTTCCGGCATCCCGAAGTAGTCAAGTATGTTTTCAATATGGGTGCAGCCTTCGACATCAAGGACCAGCTTAATGGTTACTACGACGACAATGTGTACTTCAATAATCCGCCAGATTTCATTCCCCATGCCATGAGCCCATACTTCAACGATATGTTTGTTGTCCTGGGAACCGGTACACACGATATGTGCTGGGATGCCAACGAAAAAATGGCCGCTGCTCTTCGCCAGAAAGGGATCAACCACTGGCTGGACGTGCGCAAGGATGCCCCTCACGACTGGCCGGCATGGAGGCAAATGTTCCCTCACTACCTGTCACTGATTAAATAACGCGGATTGCACGGATTGGATTGCGCAGATTAGACGGATCGGATAAGAATGTTTGGACGCCTTTTGTTAGTTGTACTGCTTGCCGGCCAGACAGATTTGCCGGCCAGGCCGATCCGTGTTGCCGAGGCTGTGTCCATTGGCGGAATCAATCAATGGATTGAAATCAACGGTGAAAGTGACACACTGCCCGTTCTGCTCTTCCTCCACGGCGGGCCGGGTAATTCAGTGATGAGCTATGCCAACAAGTTTACCAGAATACTGCAGCGGCATTTCATTGTTGTGCAGTGGGATCAGCGGGAATCGGGAGAGACGGCAATACTAAACCCAACTCCAGTCCCCCTGACTCTGAAGTTGATGGAATCCGATGCCGCCGCAATGGTGGATCACCTTCGATCAAGATTTTCGCGTCAACGGATTTTTCTGGTTGGCCACTCATGGGGAGGTTTCCTTGCTTTGCGCGTGGCAGCACTTCACCCAGAATGGCTTGAGGCTTGTGTGGCAGTGGCTCCAATGATTGATCAATGGGAAAGCGAAAGACTCACGCTGTCATGGCTGATGGAGAAGGCAGGCAAGGATAAGAACAAGGAAGCGCTGGAAGAATTAGGCAGAGTCACTGTCCCATTCCGGTCCATCGACGAACTCTATTTTCATCGGCATTGGCTGGCAGTGGCTAATGGGAACAAACCCGTGTCCAAAGCGGCTGTTCGGAAGTGGGGTGAAAGATGGTTCGATCTGTACCGGGAAGCATGTGCCGTAAACCTCGCGGAAACGATGCCGGAATTGAAGTGCCCCATCTATTTCTTTCTGGGCAGCTCCGACCGGCAGGCATCGTCAACGATTTCGGAAGCCTATTACCGGCACCTCAAAGCCGAAAAAAAGGATTTGATTTGGTTTACAAAGTCGGCCCATAGTCTTAACCTTACGGAGCCGATCAAATTCCAGGAAACCATCGCAGGGCTGCTCCCAAGGTGAGGTACGGGCGATAACGTCGGCGATTAAACACCCCAATCATGAAAAAAATCGGTGTATTGCATGGGATGGAACGCTCATTCCCCGAAGCTTTCGTCGAGCGTGTCAATAAAATGGGACACAAGGATATCTCGGCCGAAAGAGTGACAGTGGACATGGTGGAACAAGCCGCGCCGTGCGGCTATGATGTTATCATTGACCGCATTTCCCAGGACGTTCCTTTCTACAGGGCTTACCTGAAAAACGCGGCCAGCTCCGGCACAGCCGTAATCAACAATCCCTTCTGGTGGAGTGCCGACGAAAAGTTTTTTAATAATGCACTGGCCGTCAAGATTGGTGTACCGGTTCCAAAGACGGTCATCCTGCCTTCGCACGAGAAGCCGACAGATACACAAGACGCATCTTTCAGCAACCTGAAATTTCCACTCAGTTGGGAAAAGGTTTTCGGGTACATTGGTTGGCCTGCCTACATGAAGCCGCATTCGGGCGGCGGGTGGAAGAGCGTCTACAAACTTCGCGGGCCTGATGAATTCTTCGAGGCCTACAGGCAAACAGGCCAGCTGGTCATGATGCTCCAGGAAGAGATCATCTTTACTGAATACTTCCGTTGCTATTGCCTTGGACGCAAATATGTTCGCGTCATGCAGTACGAACCACGCAACCCGCACCACCTGCGTTATGTGATAAACTCAGGACCAGCCTCTGAAAAACTGGTTAAGAAAGTCCACGATTACGTTCTTCAGCTCAATCATGCCCTGGGGTACGACTTCAATACTGTTGAAATGGCCGTGCGTGACGGTGTGCCGTACGCCATTGATTTTTGCAACCCCGCACCTGACGCCGAAGTGACTTCCGTTGGCCAGGAGAATTTTGACTGGGTGGTGGAACACGCAGCCAAGATGGCTGTTGAACGCGCCAGGATGCACCAGCAGGGCAAGGACAACCTTTCCTGGGGGTCATTTGTCAGCGACGGCGTATCGGCTTTCATCGCACAGGGCGGTAAGCCGTCTACCAATAAAAAAACGCCGGCAAGTAAATCGAAAAAATAGGAGCGTTCCCTATGGAGAAATTCACTCTTGGGGTTGAAGAGGAGTACATGGTGGTGAGCCCCACGACGCGGGAGCTCGCCTCGCACGACCAAAAGATAGTGGAGGTAGCTGCCACGAAGCTGAATGACCAGGTGAAAGCAGAAATGCACCAGGCCGTGGTGGAAGTAGGCTCGGGCATTTGCCGGAATGCGGAAGAGGCGCGTGAGGACATCGTGCGCTTGAGAAAAGGGGTCGCCGAAATTGCCACAGGCCTGGGCTTTCGTATCGGGGCGTCCGGAACACACCCGTTTTCGCACTGGTCGCAGCAATTGATCACACCAAACCCCCGCTACGATGCCATCGTGAACGAGATGCAGGAGGCTGCGCGGTCGAACCTGATCTTTGGGCTGCATGTGCACGTCGGTATTTCCGACAAAAACACCGCCATTCACATCATGAATACGGTGCGATACTTCCTTCCACACATCTACGCGTTATCATGTAACTCGCCGTTTTGGGAGGCGCGCAACACGGGCTTCAAATCTTTTCGAACAAAGGTTTTTGACAAATTTCCTCGCACAGGCATACCGGATGCTTTTGTTGATTGGGACGACTACAAGAACTATGTAAACCTGCTGATCAAGACCGGCTGCATTGACAATGCCAAGAAGATATGGTGGGACGTTCGCGTGCACCCGTTCTTCGACACCATCGAATTCCGCATTTGCGATGTGCCGATGCGCGTAGACGAGTCCATCGCAATCGCGGCGCTTTTCCAGGCGGTAGTGGCAAAGTTGTACAAACTGCGTCAACATAACATGAGCTTTATCATGTATCACCGCGCCCTGCTCAATGAAAACAAGTGGCGGGCATCACGTTATGGGATCGACGGCAAGCTCATCGATTTTGGGAAGCAGGCTGAAGTGGATACCCGTTTGCTGATTCGCGAACTTCTTGACTTTATTGACGACGTAGTGGACGAACTCGGCAGCCGCAATGCACTGAAGACGGTCGAAACGATCCTCGCCGAAGGCACTGGTGCAGACCGGCAATTGGCCGTATTTGAACAAACGCGCAGTCTTTCGGCAGTGGTTGACTATATCGTCGACCAGACGCTGAGGGGAACCTAATGGTTGACAGTTGAAAAAAACAGTTGACAATGATACTCAAGGTAGTAGAGACCCTTTGCCAAGCGATAAACGGGAATTGGCAAATGGGTAATTGTATCACGAAATTTGCAGCGAGCATTGTCAAATGCCTATTGCCCACTGTCAATCGCTTTTTTGACAACTTTCGACCGGATTTGAACAGTAAATTAACCTTTTGAAGCAAACAGACGCCATACGAATAGCGATCCTCGACATGTACGAGGGCACAGACAACGAGGGCATGCGCGGAATTCGCGAGATCATCGAAGCTTTTGCCGGGACTTTCAATGGTTCGGTCCGCTATGAAATCTTTGACGTTCGTGGCAAGGCGGAGGTTCCTGACCTTGGATACGATGCCTACATTTCCAGCGGTGGACCGGGCAGCCCGCTCGACAGCGCAGGCTCCCTCTGGGAACAGCGTTTTTTTGCCCTTATTGAGGGAATCAAATACCACAACGAAGCAGAACCCGAACATCCAAAGCACGTCTTCCTTATTTGCCACTCCTTCCAGGTGTATTGTCGTTACTATGGCTATGGCCTGGTGTCGAAGCGCAAGAGCACATCTTTTGGTGTGATGACCTGCCACAAGACTGATACTGGTCACGATGATCCGCTATTGCGTGAACTCGAAGATCCATTCTGGGTAGTGGACTCCCGCGATTACCAGATCACCAGACCTGATTTACTCAAGATAGAGTCGGAGGGCGGATCAGTGCTCTGTATCGAGAAATACCGTCCTCATGTAGACCTGGAGCGGGCAGTGATGGCCATCCGCTTCAACAACGAGTTCTTCGGGGCACAGTTCCACCCGGAGGCTGACGGCATCGGCACGCGCAGGCACCTGTTACGCAATGAGAAGAAGAAACTGGTGATCGACCGTTATGGTGAGAAGAAGTATGAAGACATGCTCGATCACCTCGATGATCCAGACAAGATCATGCTCACTCATAATGTCATTCTACCGATGTTCCTCAGACGTGCTCTTAGTCACAAACGCGCCAAGGTTGCATCATGATTCCAACCATACGCCAGGCATACAACAAGGCGTTCACGGAGGAAAAGTACAGGCGCTTTCTCAGTGATCTGAACAGGCTATACGGGCGTGAAGTCACTTTTCGAGTCCCGGAAACGCCCGTATTCGTGCCCAAAGCATTTGAAAAGATGCTCGTAGAGGCAGGTAACGAAATAATTGATTTTCTAGTTCGCCCAGATTTCAAGTCATTGACCGATAAGGCGATCCCTGATAAACTGAGGGTGCCCAACGAAACGGACCGTTCCCTCTTTCTTGCACTCGACTTCGGAGTGGTAGACGTGGACGGGAAAGCGGAACCACGGCTTATTGAAATGCAGGGATTCCCCTCGCTCTTCGGCTGGATAGATGTGCTCTCGGCCAGGTACCGCGAACATTTTGCCGTTCCCTCCTCCATGAACAGCCACTTCGGCTTTTCGTCTGGAGAGTATCGTGATTTACTGAAGCGTTTGCTGCTCAACGGTCTCGATCCCAGCGAGGTGATCCTTCTTGAGATTGAACCAATGAAGCAAAATACAGCAGTGGACTTCCTTGCAACGGAAGCAATAACCGGCATATCTGCAATCCATATCGGCGACGTAAAACTGAAAGGGAGGAAACTGTATTACGATAAGGCAGGGAAGACGATTCAAATAAAGCGGATATATAACCGCGTGATCTTTGATGAATTGGTAAAGCGCCTGGATCTGAAACTTGAATTCAACCTGACCCAGGATGTGGACGTAGAGTGGGCGGGTCATCCCAATTGGTTCTTCCGCATCAGCAAGTACACAATGCCGATGATCCGGAGTCGCTACATCCCTGAGTGTTCATTCCTCTCTGATTTCAGGACCATTCCTTCTGACCTTGAAAACTATGTGTTGAAACCTTTGTTTTCTTTTTCAGGCAGCGGCGTAGTATTTAACGTCAAGCCCGACGACATCGAAATCATCCCCAGGCACGAGCGGTCAGGCTTTATGCTTCAGCGGAAAGTGCAATACTTACCCGTGCTTCAGGCTCCGGACGGCCTGGTCAAAGTGGAGATCCGCCTGTTGTATCTCTGGGAGCCTGATGCCGCGCGTCCTCGCCTGGTGACCAACCTAGCCCGCCTCAGCCGCGGTGAGATGATTGGTGTGAAGTATAACAGGGACAAGACATGGGTGGGGGGGTCGGTTTGTTTTTTTGAAGGCTAATTACTTTTTCCCTGATCATCGTTATTTGTTCACCGTTCACAGTCTCTTCGCCTTCTCCCAATAAACATCCATCTCTGCAAGGGTCATCTCACCCAGCTTCTTCCCATCCTTCGCAGATTCCGTTTCCAGGTATTGGAACCTCTTGATAAACTTCTTGTTTGTCCGCTCCAGGGCCTCTTCCGGGTCGATGTTGATGAACCGCGCATAGTTAACAAGCGAGAATAGCAAGTCGCCGAACTCTGACTGAAGCTTTGAAATATCCTGTGGAACTCCCTGCCCGGGACGAAATTCCTTCTTGAACTCTGCGATTTCCTCTTCGACTTTCTGCCACACTTGTTCCTTCTTCTCCCAATCAAACCCTACACCGCGCGCTTTGTCCTGGATGCGGATAGCTTTCACCAATGAGGGCAGCGATGTAGGCACTCCTTCGAGCACCGATTTGTTTCCGGTCTTGAGCTTGATCTTTTCCCAATTCGCTTTCACCGTATCCTCATCAGTTGCCACCACGTCGCCGTACACGTGCGGGTGACGCTCAATCAGCTTGTCGCAAATGGCGTTCAGCGCATCGGCGATGTTGAATTGTCCTTTTTCTTCTGCGATTCTAGCATAGAATACATTGTGCAGCATCAAGTCACCCAGTTCTTTCTTTACCTCCGGTACATCGCCATCGAGAATGGCGTCAGATAACTCATAGGTTTCTTCGATGGTGAGATGGCGAAGCGACTCCCATGTCTGCTTTTTGTCCCATGGACAATTCTCGCGCAGTTCATTCATCACGGTAAGGAGACGGTCGAAGGCGTTGAGCTTTTCCTCACGCTTTGTGTCCGGGGAGGAATAGGGCTTTTTCATATCAAGAACTTTATTCCAGCTGGTCCTGTTTTTCCTGTAACTTTGGGACAATTTCCGTTTCTTCCAAACAGAGCACGATCATGGTGATCTTTCTTGTTTCAGTTGGCATTTTTGCCGTCTTCTTTGCGCTGATGTCGGTGCGTATGTTCTTCGTGAAGAACGGGGAGTTCCGTGGCACATGCGCTACGCAAAGCCCATTCCTCGCCAAGGAAGGTATGGTGTGTGGGTACTGTGGGAAGGTAGTAGGAGAAGGGGAGTCGTGTCCCAACAACGAAAAAGAGGATAGCATGATCTCACCACTCCCAACTGTACAGCAGAAATGAGATGTACTGCTATACTCATTTTGATGTCGCTTCAGATTGTCTACACGGCGCACTCCCAAGACAAGGTATTTGAAATGGTTGATAAAGACCTGTCTCCCAGGGAAATTCAGTTACTTGGGACCGAGAATAGTGAGTTGCTCATTCACTATATTCAGCACAATATAGCAACAGGTTACGATACAAAAATTCACAAGTCTTATTTGATTGTTCCGGGCGACATACCCCGCAAGATCTCATTGCCTTATTCGCTCGACGTCAAAGGACTTGGCTACAACAACGATTCCTATTTTTTCATCGCATCCCATCGTGAAGGAATTGTTGTGATTCCTGATGGAAAGGTAACCATCTTTAAATTGGACAAGTCAGGACAATCGGTAAGCGGGATGATGGATCTGAATTTGGAAGGTGAAAACAATAAAGTCATTTTCAGCGAAGGCGGCTTCAACTATGTGATTACTTCAATCAAGAAACCATCGAAGATCAGAATCCGGAGAATAAAGGAATTCAATATTGAAACATTTGATTTTCCCATGGAGAAGGACCAAATAAGTTTCTTGACTTCAAAGGCATTGTATGTTCCACAAGCACAAACGGAGATCACCACAACACCAGTTAACCTAAAGGTGTTCATGCGCAATGGGAAAATCATGGCTGCCTCAAGGGACCGTGACGCTGTATTCAACGATCCAGCATTGAACCTTTATGAGTTTAGCTTGACAAGTCCCCCGACGTACAAATCGCACCCAATAGTAGTTCCAGGAAGCGGGGGAAAACTGGATTTCTTTCCCTACGAGGAAAAGTTGCTGGTGTTTAAAACAAATAGTTCAAGTGCCAAGATTGATATTGTGGATGTCCATACGGGCAAAATCCTGAAGTCTTTTTCAACAGATGAACCCAACAACCCCATGCTCAAGGGAGCTCCTTACAAGTGGGGATTTCTCGGTATGTATACCGAGACAAGGATAAATGATGGAGAGGGCAATAAGCTGCCTATGATCACCAAGCTGAGACCCTGGATTCACGCATGGCTTGTCGACGCCCAACACCTGAAGATTTCTTTTGGTAACCATATTCCAAATTATCAGATAGTTTACCTCAATATTTTTCTTGACCCGGTATCACTTGACGTATCCGATTCTCTTCCTGGAGCCCCAACAAGGAGGGAATTCCTTTTGGAGAAGATATCCGGTGAAAGAAAGCCACTACGGGAGAACCTCTCTTTTTTCTACACAAAGGAAAACCCATACATCCTTGAATTTGGAAATGATAGAGGCGCTTTTACGATTTGGAAGTAGTTGCTTACTCGTTAGGTCTATCAATAAAGTATTTATTTAGTTTGGCACTCATCAAATCCATTTCCGGCATCCGCGGCACCATAGGCGGTGCACCCGGTGATTCCCTGACACCCATTGATATCGTAAAGTACGCGGCAGCATTCGGAACGTGGGTGAAGACCCGAAAAGGTAGGCGCGTAGTCATCGGCCGCGATGCGCGAATTTCCGGTGAGATGGTGAGCACTATCGTGAGCGCCACCCTTCAGGGGCTTGGGCTTGATGTCATTGATCTTGGTTTATCCACCACACCCACCGTAGAAATCGCTGTGCCTCGCGAGAAGGCGGGCGGAGGTATCATACTCACGGCAAGTCATAATCCCATCGAGTGGAATGCCCTGAAACTGTTGAACAACAAAGGTGAATTCATTTCCGCTGCAGACGGGCAGGAAGTGCTCGCCCTGGCGGGATCAGATTCTATTTCCTTTGCAGGTGTTCTGAAACTTGGAAGCTATTCGCGGCGTGAAGACTACATCAAAAAACACATCGACCTCATCTTGCGACACAAGCTTGTTGATGTAAAGGCCATCCGTCACGCAAAGTTCAGCATCGTGGTAGATGCAGTTAATTCTACGGGTGGAATTGCAGTGCCGGCGCTGTTGAGGGCTTTGGGAGTTTCCAAAATCAAAAAGTTATTCTGCGATCCTTCCGGCATCTTTCCTCACAACCCGGAGCCGTTGCCTGAAAACATCGGCGTGATTTGTAAAGAAGTAAAGAAGGGTAGGCACGATCTTGGCATCGTCGTAGATCCTGACGTAGACCGCCTGGCATTGATCCAGGAAGATGGAAAACCTTTTGGGGAAGAGAACACGCTTGTCGCTGTGGCTGACTATGTGCTCAGCAGGAAAAAGGGCAATACAGTTTCCAACCTGTCATCAACCCGCGCGTTGAAGGATATCACTGAAAGCAGAGGGGGAAAATATATGGCTGCAGCGGTTGGCGAAGTAAACGTGGTTGCGGCGATGAAGGCAACCAGGGCTGTCATTGGCGGCGAAGGAAACGGCGGCATCATCGTGCCGGACTTCCACTATGGTCGCGACGCGCTTATCGGCATTGCCTTGTTTCTGTCGCATCTTGCCCGCAGCGGCAAATCTGTCTCGGAACTGCGGAAGTCATACCCTGCCTACTTCATTTCCAAAAACAAAATCGAACTCACACCAGGCATTGATGTTGACAAAATACTGCAATCCGTTCAGGCCAAGTATGCATCAGCGCGGATCAATACCATCGATGGCGTAAAGATTGATTTTGATGATCTCAAAGAGTGGGTTCACCTTCGTAAGTCCAACACCGAACCCATCATTCGCATCTACGCAGAATCGCTGAGCGAGGCTAAGGCTGACGCGTTGGCCAAAAGCATTATGGCGGACATCAGGGCCATGCTTAACTAATTCGTTCAATTCGTGACAAAACAATGAATTACGGCGAATGGCACGAATTAGCACGAATGGAATTAAATTTGCGGCCATGCGGGTCTATTTAGATAATGCAGCAACCACCCCCCTCGACTCTGAGGTTTTTGAGGCCATGAAACCGTTCATGCTGGAAGATTTCGGCAACCCGTCGTCGACGCATGCACATGGACGCAAGGTGCGGGCCGCCATCGAATCGTCAAGAAAAAAGATTGCTGAACTGCTCCAGTGCACCCCCGGTGAGATAATTTTCACATCTGGGGGAACAGAGGCTGACAACGCAATCATCATCCGGGGCATTGAAAGCTTTGGCATCAAGCATGTGATTTCCACGCCCATTGAACACCATGCAGTGACCCATACCCTTGAAGTGACTGCTGATGCCGGGAAAGTAAAACTCCACCACGTTCGCCTGGACGACAAAGGACATGTCGACATGGAAAATCTCGAGGAACTCCTCAAGAGCCACCCCAATGCAATGATCTCCCTCATGCATGCCAACAATGAGATAGGGAACCTGCTTGATATCAAGACTACAGGTGAGTTGGCAAAGACTTACAAAGCTTTCTTTCATTCCGACACGGTCCAGACGATGGGACATTACCGCCACAACATGAAGGAGCTCTACGTGTGCGGAATGACAGCCGGTGCCCACAAGTTTCATGGTCCCAAGGGATCAGGGTTCATGTATATCAACAGGGAACACAAGATCGGCCAGTTTATTCATGGCGGTGCACAGGAGCGCAACATGCGGGGTGGTACCGAAAATGTGTATGGTATCGTCGGTATGACCAAGGCTCTGGAGATTGCTTACCGCGAAATGGATGCCCACCAAAAGCAAATCCAGGAGTTGAAATCCAGGATGATCGCAAAGCTCAGGCAACAGATCCCGGGTGTGATGTTCAACGGAGATTCTGCAAATGCTGACCGCAGTTTGTATACCATCCTCAATGTTTCGCTACCCGAGTCAGAGGAAAACGATATGCTGCTGTTTAACCTCGATCTGCAGGGTATTTCCGCATCCGGGGGCAGCGCTTGCAGCAGCGGTGCGAATACCGGGTCGCACGTTCTTGGTGCCTTGTACCCTGGCTCCAAACGTGGCGCTGTCCGGTTCTCTTTTAGCAAGTACAATACCGCAGAGGACATCGATTTTGCAGTAGCCAAACTGGCCGACATCTGCCGGGTGCCGGTTTAGCATGGATGTTTCCTTCATTGGATCGGGTAACCTGGCCTGGCACCTGGCTCCTGCGCTTGACAACGCTGGTTGCGTGGTGCGCGAAGTATACAGCCGAAATCCCCGGCATGCAGAAGCACTGACCGAGAGGCTTTATCAGGCAGATGTCAAAGCGACACTCGATTTCTCGTCCAGCAAATCACGCCTCTTTCTCATTGCCACAAGCGATACCGCGATTGAGGAGGTGGCGATGAACATCGTTTTGCCGGATGATGCCATTCTCGCGCATTGCTCCGGAAGCCAGCCACTCAACATTCTTCAATTTGCCGCAGCCGAGCACACGGGTGTACTTTACCCATTGCAGACGTTCAGCAGGGCCAAACGAATTGACTTTGCTGCAGTTCCCCTTTTTGTTGAATGTTCAACACCGGAATCGGAACACCAGCTTATGACCGTTGCCCGCGCCATCAGCCAAAGTGTGAGGAAGATTACATCCGAAGAGCGCAGGGCGCTGCATGTAGCGGCGGTCTTTGCTTCAAATTTTCCTAATCACATGCTGGCGATGGCGAAGAAGATACTCCAGGCCAACAGTCTTGACTTTGACCTGCTCAAACCACTTATACAGGAAACGATTACCAAATCACTCAACCTGGGTCCGGAGGCTTCTCAAACCGGACCGGCTGCCCGCGGGGATCTTGAAGTGCTGGACAGGCACATGGAATTTCTCAGGGACGATGAACGGGCCTCTGAACTCTACAGGATTGTCAGCCAGCATATTGTTGATACCTACAATCGCCCGGAATAAGAGCATCCAGAAAAAGCCGTTGTCAGTTTGAAAACGTTCGTCTGCAAAACAAACCAACAACCTTACCCAACTTAACCATTACCACGATCCGGCTTTTTTGTAATTTGTCTTCATGGACAACCCCCGCCGGATTTACAACCCCGTTCAGAAGGATTACGTTACTTTTCTGAGGACTTCCACAGAAACCAATGGTGAAAGTACACTGGTGGAAGTTGAGTTGGCTCCCGGCGGCGGTGTTGGTATCCATTTTCATAAGACCTACTCGGAGAAATTCGATTGCCTCGAGGGCGTGCTGGGCGTTCAGGCAGGAAAGCAGATTCATCAATTGAAGCCCGGTGAATCGGTTACCGCTGAGCCAATGGTGAACCACAGGTTTTTCAACTCTTCAAATGATGTTGCCCGCTTTCGCGTGGAGCTCCGCCCGGCATCAAGGGGATTTGAGCAATCACTCCAGGTTGCTTATGGACTGGCACGGGATGGCGAAACAAACAGCAAGGGCCTCCCCAAGAGTGCGCTGGCATTGTCATGGTTATTTGACATTAGTGAAAGCAATCTGCCCGGATGGCGTAGCATTTTCGAGTTCATCCTTCGTCGCCATGCGGCAAAGGCAAAGCGTATCGGATTGGACAAAGCGCTAATTGACAAGTATGTGCGTTTCTGAGAAAAACATAAGTCGGAGTTTGTTGCCTGTTATACTTATCAGTTGCGCCGGGCTGGCACAGGATGCATGGCGAGAACCAATTGACCCGAAGGCTACACAGCTTTGGAAAACCATTCCGGTAGTTACCCCCGGAAATCAACCCGGCCAACCACCCTCCGACGCTCTGGTCCTGTTTGACGGGAAGGACCTAAATCAGTGGACGGCGGCAAGAGGAAGTGAACCCCCGTGGGAAGTGAAAGACGGCGTCATGACAGTAAAACCGAACACAGGTGGTATCAAAACCCGCATGACGTTTGGCGATGTTCAGCTGCATATCGAATGGCGATCACCTGCCTCGATCAAGGGTGGAAGGCCAGGGTCGCGGCAACAGCGGTGTGTTCCTGCAAGAAAGATATGAGGTTCATCCTGGACAGTTACGAAAACCCGACATATGCAAACGGACAAGCCGGAGCGGTCTACAAGGACCACATGCCACTGGTCAATGCAAGCCGGAAACCGGGTGAGTGCTTTTTCAGTTTAGCCAGGATCATTCATTGGGCACCGGAATCATTACCTCGCCGCGGATTGTCAGCATGATTACTCCGCCTTCCACATTTGCGGTAACAGTCACTGACTTATTGAACCCTCCGGCGGCTGCCGCATTGAAGGTGGCTTTAACAAAGCCGGTCCCACCCGGGGGAATTGGTTCGCGTGTCCACGACGGCACAGTGCAGCCGCAGCTTGGCTGAGCGTTGGTGATAATCAAAGGCTCCTTGCTTGTATTTACAAATTTGAATTCGTGAGTTACCGGAGTACCCTGCTTGATCTTGCCAAAATCATGTACAGGACTGTCCACGGTTGCAACGGCAAAAGTTTGTTCCGGCTGGCTTGCCTGACTGAATGCAATTTGTACCGCCACGACAAGAACTGCAAAAAGCATTAATTTTTTCATTCTGCTTTGTTTAGAGGTTCAAAATTAGGTTCTCTGTTCGAACAGTACAAACATCGCACGAAAACCCGTGCCAGCATGTTAACGGGGTCCTAAT
>Ga0187893_10000687_pt1 | contig 86376 bp, 73 predicted proteins | sample MA1701074metaG_FD_139574 | JGI IMG/M metagenome (GOLD analysis project Ga0187893, IMG submission 139574) | White microbial mat communities from a basaltic lava cave in the Kipuka Kanohina Cave System on the Island of Hawaii, USA - MA170107-4 metaG ... | reverse complement strand
CTCACCATCGCGTGTGCGCTCAGGGGCCGTCAAGCAAATTGCGACGTTTGGACGAGCGCCGACACCCGCACCCCGCATGAACACAGGATCAATCCCGTGTGTTTCGCACCGGAAAGTAGTTAGAACGCCCGCCACCGATATGGGTCACGCCGGTGAACCGCTCGTGGGCGTCGCGGTCTCCGCGTGGACCTGGCCGGCGCTGCGCAGGATTGCGGAGTACTCGTCGAGATGCGCTGCGATGCGAGGATGCCGAGCGCCGAGCACGCGGGTCGTGATGCTCAGCGCCTCGCGGCAGTGCGTCCGGGCCTCGGCCCAGCGCGCCTGCCTTGCCCGGAGCTCGGCGAGCGTGAAGAGAGCGTCGGCGACACCCAGGTGGTCGGGGCCGAGACGGTGCTGGAGGATCCCCAGGGCTTCCTCCGCAAGCGGCTCCGCCTCGCCGAGCTCACCGATCGCTACCGTGGCCTTCGCCAGAAGCTCGAGCGTTGTAGCGCGGTCGGCATGCCTCGGGCCCAGGCTCTTGACCTGGATAAGGAGGGCCTCACGATGGAGGGCGACCGCCTCCCGCGCGCGTCCCTGGAGCTGCTGCAGCCGCCCGAGCGCGTTGAGACTCTGAGCGATCAGCGGATGCTCGCCACGACAGGCGCGCTGGCGGATGCTCAAGGCTTGCTCGAGGTGGTACGCGGCCTGGGCGAGTTGGCCTTCGAGGGTCAGGAGCTCGGCCGCACGGGTGTGGCTCTGGGCCATGGTGAGGTGCGTCTGGCCGACCGTCCTCTGTCGCACGGCCGTGCTGCGCCGGATATACCGCCCGGCGATGCTGTACAGGCCACGTAGCATCGCGACGTCGGCGCAGACGTCGAGCGCCTTGGCGTAGTTGACCTCGCCCTCCCCGTTCATGTTGTCGTAGACGCCCACGGCGATCCCGGCCGTCGTCTCCGCCTCGGTATAGCGGCCGAGGACGAAGTAGATGCCCCCGAGGTTCGCGAGGGCGGCGGCGCCGTCGAGGCTTTCGCGCGCCTTCGCCTGATCAAGGATGTCCAGGGCCTGGCGGAACAGCCGCTCGGCCTCGGCGTACTGCCCCATCGCCTCGTAGACGATGCCGAGAGTGCGGAGCGAGGTCGAGATGCGTGGGTTCGTGGGACCGAAGTCCTTCGCCGTCTCCAGCGCCACGAGCAGTAGCGACTCGGCGCGCTCGTACCGCGCATCGAGATAGGCCCGGACCGCCGCGTCGATGGTGGCGTCCCAGGTCATTCCCTCCTTCGGTCGAGTCGGATGCAGCGCAGGATCCATGAGGGTCTCCGCGGCCCGGCCAAACCAAGCCCGCGTCATGAGGCGTCAGCTCCGAATGTCCGGAAACCCGACCAGCAGATCGGAGAGCGTCGGCCTATAGTCCGTGGGCACGGCTTGAAAGCCCTGGGTCGTGACGAAGTAACGCGTCCCCTCGGCAACTACGATGTCGCCCGCTTCGACCGCACGCGGCAAGCGCGTCGCGACGAGCGCCAGGGCGCGGGCGAGCCGGACGTCGAGCGCCGCGCCGGCAGGTAGTGACGCGTCAGGAACGGTACACGCGACCGGAGTGCCGGGCTCGCTGCACGCGTAGAGTTCCACCGTGAGGGTCATGCCGACTCCGTGGGGATGAAGGCCACCGAGCGTTGCTGCCATCGACCGGCAGCGTCGCGCGCTGTGGGAAACACCGCGAGGCGGCTGCCGGGCTCACCCAGCATGGGATGGTGAGACGTTGACGGCTTCAGGCCGCTGGAGCTGGAAGCGAAGAGCCGCGGCTGAGCGCCCGCGACATCGGGAGCCGCCCGATCTCCGCCGCGCCCCGGCGGACCGCCCTGACTGCGTGAGCGATCGCCTTCTCGCTCGCGCCGTGGCCGCGGGCGAGCACACGCAGGGTCTGGGTTGTGTCCGCCAGGTTTCCGTAAGCGAGGTAGGCCTGCCTGCCGTGCTCGACGGTCATCGTGCTGAGGTGTCGTTCGAGCGTCTCGCGTGTCAGACGGAGACCGGTCCTCTGGGAAGTTGGCATGGGTCCCCTCCTCTGGGCCGGAGGTGTTCACGTAGCGGAAGGCCAGGTCACTGACCGGTCGGGCCTGGCGCCGGCCCCGAAAGAGAGCTGCTGAGGGACGTCGCCGGATGGTCCAGGCCGAGCTGATTTGGACGCAGGCGCCGCAGACCACGGCCTTCGGCCGGCCGTCCTGGCCACACCTCGCCGCCGGGGGCGAGGCGCTGCCTCGTCACACGCAACGATCTAAGGGGCGAGGCGGACGTCGCGAGGCCGAACCGACTCCGGGACGTCGGGGATGCGGCGAGAGAACTACGGCGTCGCGGCGGAGCGGCCGGCGCTCGCTAGCCGACGGCCCGGGTCCCCGGAAGCGTGGGGGCGGCCATTGCTGGCGACAGTCGCCGCCCGCCGGCGAGCTCGCCCGCCTGGGTGCGCACGTAACGCTTCCAGCCCAGAGCGCGATGCGCTGCAGGAGGAGTGTGGCCACCGCGCCCGCCCCGACAAGCAGGACAGCGCCGAGGCGCGCATCGAGAACCACGACCTGCGGGCCATTGCCGACGCCGATCGCCCATGCGCACATGAGGCCGAAGACGAAAGCCAGGGCGCTGTGGGTCATGAGGAAGCCGGGGACGTGGTATCGCTTCAACGTCGTCTCCCTCGGTGTGTCAACGCTCGCCGCAGTACTGGCCGCCGAGCGCTGGCAGGATGTCCCGAGCCAGGATGCGTCGGTGGCAGAACGACACCGTGGGCGCGCAGTAGCACAGCAGAGTCACCTCGTCGCGACCGAGCAAATATGCCCATCCTTCCTGGTGCTGGCGGCAGCTTGCGCGCATGAGGTCGAGGTAGTACGTGCGGTACGCCTCCTGCGAGAGGCGGCCCCACTTGGCGCCGAGCACCATGTCCCACCGGTCGGGCGCGAATGGGCGCCCCGCCGGGGGTGCCGACTTGATCGTGATGTCCAGCCCATCGGCCCCGTGGTACTTCCCGATCTGTGCCGTGTAGACGCGTAGCATAGGCTCCTCGGGCTGATGTCCTGACCTCCATGGCGTGTTGAGTGCCACCCGCCGCCGACCATCGGCGATCCGTGGGTCAACCGTCCGGGCGATTCCTTTTCGACCCGCCAAGGCAGTTGGCGATCCCTGCACCACGAAGACAATAGACGTCGAAACCGGAACCGCCCAACAGCACACCTGAGTCGGTGGCCTTCGACGCTCAGCCACAGAAGTCCAAGGATCGGACCGGGACACGCTGTCTCCCTCACGGCCGGAGGAAGGAGCATCGACACGATTAGGCGTCCGACTCGCAGACGAGGGCCTTCAGCAGTCGAGTTGGAGTGTCTGCACAGATCGAGATCGCGGCAACGAGCTCACGCCCCAGAGCAGTTCATGTACGTCGCGGGTGATCTCGGACAGGAGTCACCAACAGCCTCTCAACAAAATCAGACCGCCGCGCGCCACAACGGCGCCAAACCGGAGCAATACCCCGCGACCGATACGAAGGGCACCGCGAGCAAACGAACGATCTCGCGCGACGGAAGCACGGCCGCAACGCCGACACAAAGCCGCGAAGCGGCGTGGCGCCGCGACGGGTCTCGCGGGCGCCACCCTCCCCATGACCCGCCCTCGGAGGCGAACAGCGCCAAAGCCCCTGCACGATGCCGCACGATGCCGCCCCTATACGTTCATTAGGCATCTCCACACTCATGCGGGACGTCAGCCGATCCAGCGGCTCTTCATGAGGCGGTCGAGCCCGCTCTCGAGCTTGCGCTCGGCCGACTCTAAGTCGGGCGGATCCCCAGTCTGGGCAGTCTGGGTGCCAAGGCCGAGAATCGCGTGCGTGGGGGTCTCCTTGGAAGCGGCCGCCAGTCGGGTGGGAGCGTTCGGCTCGCTGGGCGCGCGCCGGCGACTGCGCGACCGGGCGGCGTTCGTGACGACGGTGCGTACCGCGTCTGGACCGAGAGGCGGGCCGTCGATGACGGTCGGAAGGTATTGCCTTAGGGCGGTCTTGATAGCGCTCGGCCGGCGCCAGCGTGGCAACGCGAGGAGCATGCCCAAGAGTTCGAGGTCCTCGGGACTGTTGAGGCTGAAGTAGAGGCTGCGGTAGTACGCGTCTGCCATGCTAGCCGTCCCGGGCGTGGCGAGCGGCCTATGACCGTCTGTGAGAACTCACAGAACTCACAGATGACCTGCGGACGCGCTACCTCCTCGCGTGCTTGGCGAGGTAGCGACCGAAGCGATAGTAACCCAGCGCGTTCTGGATCCTCGGGTCGGCGACGAGCGTGGCGTGCGGGGCAAGCGGCTGTAGCCGGGCACCGAGAAGCTGCGCGCCACCGCCAGTCAACCACAGGACCTGGAGGCCGCGAGCCTCGTCGCCCCATAGCATCCGTCCGTGCGCGAGGATGGCCTCGGCGTGCCGGTCGAGGAGGGGCTCGACGATGCCGGTGATGTCGACGGTGCGCGGGCCGACTGGAAGCCTTCTCCTGAGGACAGCATCGTTCAACGCGTGAGGATCAGCCTCAATGCCATAGCGCCCCACGATCTCGCGACCGACGTCGAGGAGGAGCTCGGCGATACCGGAGTTGCGGGTGAGGCACTGAGCAGGAATCACCTCGAAGCCTTGCAGAGTGAAGTAGTCCGATGTGCGGAAGCCGATATCGAGGACACCGATCCGGCTTTCGGCCACCCGCGGATCGATGAGATTGCCGTGGTCGTCCAGCACCTGAGCGAAGACAGTTCCGAGCGGCTGGGGTAGCACGCGGACGTCGGCGATCGTCACCTCCCACGGCTGCTTCTCGGGCAGTATCTCGAGCTTGTGGGTGCCCTCGAGCCGGTGCTTGACCGTAGGGACGTGCTGCAGGATGTCGCCAACGGGGAGCCCGGTCACGAGGGACACCGGGAGACCGCTCTCGGGAACCCGTCGGCGGATGGCGTTGAGTGCGAGGATCCTGTAGGGCACCGTGTCAAGCCACTCGCGGCTGAGGTCTACGAACCGGCGACTGGCAAGCTTCAACGCCCGCTCGCCCACAAGGTACTGTCGTCCGTCGTAACCGAGGGCCTCGAGATCGATGGGATCGAAGCCACGGATCTGGACCTCGGAGGGCGTCCAGTCGCCCACGACCGAGGGGAAGGCATCCGTGCCGAAGCGCGTGATCGTCTTTGTGAATCCAAATCCGATGTCGATACCAAGGAGCATGAGCATCCTCCATGCGGCTTCGCGCCGCACTGGGACGTCGCCTCGAGCCGCTTGACGGGCGCATCCATCGTGCGGCTACGCGGACTACCGCCCGAGGCTCTTTTGGGTTCAGAGAAGCACTGGACGGTGAGCTTCCCCGAGGCACGGCGCACTGCGCGGGGGCAGTACTCGTGTACTCCGGTGGTGGGGCGGGTGGGGCACTCCCTCCGTTGCCAAAACCGAGTGCTCGCGGCAGTTCGCTTCAGAGTGGCCCCGCCTTTCTGCAAGGTTGAGCGGCCGTGGCGAGCGGATGGAGCCAGCGGGCGGCTCAACGTGAAGATCGAGTGCGTCCACGATCTGCAATTCAAGAGACCAACCTTCATGGGATCCCAGGATCGACGCAAGATCGTCGATATCGAGCGCGATCTCGTCGAGGACCAGTACGACGCCCGCCTTTGCCGTCCGATGTGATCGGTCCGCTTAGCCTGTCGTGAGCATTCGATACGCTCCAGGGGGAACCGGCGACATGACGCGTTGCCAAACCCCGGTACATCTTCTGCCTCACTCGGCCGAGAGCACTGTAGGGACTTGTCTCGCTGTAGGCGGCGAATTGGTAGCCGAAGCCGTGATGAGGCGGTCAACCAGGCCGATCTCATTCAGGTCCACCTTGCCGCATATCAGTCTGGCGCGTGTCGCCGGAACCCGGAGGAGCGGTCGAGGCTGAGTCGACCGGGAGAACTGGTCGGCAGACCATTCAAGCTCGTCCCGCGTGTGCCGAAGCTGGGAGGACGGCCCAGATCCTGCGAGTGCACCCTGCACGCTATTTTAGCTAGTATCATAATAATATCAGCAACTTGCAGCCAGGCATTGACTTGCCGCAGGTGCAAGGTGTACTTTATCTCTACGAAGCGACGGGTACTTACGGAACGAACGGCTCCTACAAAACGAAGAGTACGGCGCAGCGGAGGATTTCGAGTCATGGCTAACGCACTGTTCAAGTACATCGGCGAACTCTCGTATGCGGATACGAAGGACAATGCCGTCTTTCACTCGCTGTTGGAACAGGGGATGGCGCTCCTCCAACTCACCGACAGAGACATCGCGCGGGAGTTTGGAGTCAGTCGCCCAACCGTGACGCGCTGGAGGAATGGCAGTAACGCGCCTCATCCAGCGCTACGCAAGCCGGTTTTCACCTGGCTTGAGCAGCGGACCAGACTCATGATCCGGAGACAAGAGGCGCGACAGTTAGTCGTCGCGTAGGATGGCGGTAACTCGGTCGTTCGTCATTCGTCAGGTGGTGGACGATCGAGTTCCTGTCGCCCTGGCTTTCCACCGTGATCATCTCACCGAGTACCTCTGGCCGCGAACGCGCGACGAGTTCGAAGCGCTCGTTCAAGAAGAGTCTCTGTACGAAGCCGTCGAGCGGACAGGCGGTGCAAACGACATCGTTGGCATCTGTTATGTGACGGACGGCGAGGAGCCACAGCGGCCCGGGATGCCGCGTCTTGAGTTCGGCGGTGTTTACGTAACTGATGAATGTCGCGGTCTCGGCGTCGCGAAAGCACTCGGCATCATCGCCATCTCAAACGCCTTCGCCTGGGATCCGCCACAAGGCAGACTTATTGGACACGTTCACGAAGCGAACCCACTTCCTCGTCCCTTGATGGAACGACTCGGCTTTGTCCTTGTGGGACAAGAGATTCCCCCGCCCGAGGTCGCGCCACCGACTATGGCTCGAAACGCGCGGGGTGAAGTGGTCGGTGATCTCTTCGAGTTTCGGCGCGAGACGCTGGCCAGATTTGCCGATTGGATTGAGGCATTCGACGGCCGCCTTGTCGCTGAGAGAGAACGCGTAGTTTCTCAGCTCGAAGTCCAGCTTCCACTCATGGTGGCGTACCGACCGGAAGCTCTTGTCGCACTCCGCAACATCGCCTCGAATAGTTAGGCGCAGTCCATGGAATGACTGTTAAACGCATAACCGAGACCGGCATTCGCGAACGGCACGAGCCTCAGAACGGTCTTCTCACCGAGGTAACGACCGATGCACGGACCCGCGACCCTTGACAACGTGGTTTTGGATCGCCTGGCGTAGCCCGGAGCGAAGACGCCTTCTGAACTGTTTCCGGGCGGTCTCAGTGAAGATGAACCTGGCGTAGGACGCGGCGCGCTCGGTGCCCTTGAGGCCGAGCGCCGCCTTGAAGACCGAGCTCCGCACGCGATCATAACGCAACTCCCAGACCCTTCGCTGTGGGTTCACCTCTTGACGGCCTGCTTCGCCTGGTTGCGGACCGCCACGTCGATAAAGGCGACGCTCCGCGGTCTTGAGCGCCTCTCCCGTAGTGCATCGTAGCGATACCGCATGCAGATGCGCCGGTTGCCGTACTGCGCGAGAAGCTGCTCTGTGCCTTTCTGGCCTGGCTTGAGGTGAAGCCGGACCCGAGAAGTTGGGGACCTGGGCGAGCGTCGGGATGGGATGGCGCCGGCGGACGGCCCCGCGGGCGCGATAGACGAAGCGCGGGTAGGGAGGACCGCCGGAGCTCAGCTCGTGGACCGCGGAGGCGAATGGGAAGCGGCGGCCCTCCGAGGATATCGCGCACGAGAGGGAAGGCTCCCTGAGATCGCTGGTCATGCGGCGGCTCGCCCGCTGTCGGCGGTAGACGACGATCCGGGGCTCGCGCAATATCCCAACGTCGATAAGGCAGGCGAGGCGCGAGGCCAAAGCACTGTCGCTATCTGCTCGTCCGCGCCCCTCGACGAGGCGAACGGCCGGTTCACTTCTCCGCCGTCGTCTCCTCAATCGGGGATGCCATCGCCGTCTTGGTCGAGTGCTGCTTCGATCGCGTGTGCGTCGAGGTGTTGATCGTCATCGAGGCCGCTCAGCTCGAGCTGGCTCACTCGCGGAGTCGCAAAAGCTGGAGGCGGTGGCGGCGGTGTCGACGGCTGTCGCCGCGTCTCAGGTGGCGCCGGTTGGCGAGCGTGCGGTGGCACATAGCTGATGAGGCTCGTAGGCTGCGGCGTCGGTCGTCGCCGCCGGCGTCCCCGCGGGGGCGCCCCCTGGGGAGCGCCCGTTCCTGGCGTGGGCGGTGTCTCGGCACCCGGTTGCGCCACGGCGCCGGGCACCGCGGCGGGCGCCGGCGGCGCAGATCCGCGGTCTCGTCGCTGCGGCTGGACGCCGGACGACGCCTCAGCTTGTGCAGCGCTCCGCCGGATGTTGACGAAGCGGACGTAGCGCCAGAGGTCCAGGGGCGGCGGCGGGATGCGATCCCACCTGGCGCACTGCGAGGCGTAGTCCCAGCCAGCGGGCGCGGCGTTCGTCTCCGCCCAGAGCGACCAGAAGGGGAACGGCAGCGTGTCCCCTCCCTTCGGACTGAGCCACATCGCCTGGCCCCGCGACGCGAGCTCGTGCGTGAGGCGACGGCTCTCCATTACGAGGTCCTTCTGCACGCGGTACCCCGAGAACGAGGCTCGGCCATCGGTGCGATTCGTCCAGCCGACCCAGCTCGAGGGCGCGAGCGGAGACCAGGTGCGCCCGCGGCTCTCGGTCTCGCTTACCTGGACGATCGCGCGATCGGCCTTGCCGGCGAATTTCGAGAAGTACTCCGCGCCCTCGCCCGGGCCGAGACGGAAGCTAAGGGTATTGGCGCAGTTTCCGAGGACGCGATCGCGGAAGCCCTCGGACAGGCCGGCGGCGCGGTCGCTGAGACTGCTTACCGTCTGAGCGCCTAGGAGGATCCCGATGCCGCTCGAGCGGGCCTGCTCGAACACGCGTGCGAACTGTGGCAGCGCGTAGCTCGGGAACTCGTCCAAGAAGATGACGAATGGCGCGTGGACGAGCTCGCCCTCGGTCCGCTGGATCTCGTCGATGGCCATGATGAGGTCCGTGAGGAAGAGGCGTCCGAGCTGGCCGCCGTCGACGTCCATGGCGGCGGGCAGTCCCATGTAGACCCAGAGGCCACGGCGGCAGGCCTGGAGGAGGTCGACTTCGCTGAACGGCTGGTTGAGCAGGCCCGCGAAGCGGCCGACGTCGAGGCCCTGGAGCACCGAGGTCAGCCCCGAGAGAGCTTCCTGGGCCTCGTTCGGCTGGAACTCGCCCCGACGGTAGAAGCGGCGGAAAAAGGCGTCGAGGTCCGCCAGGCGGTCCTCCTTCCCCAGGGCCTGAAGGCGCTTGCGCAGCTTGGGGGCTGCGATCTCGTAGCTTCGCGCGAGCTGCAGGATGTCGTTCGGAACGTGGCGGAGCCCGGTCGCCATGATGGCGCTGCAGGCGAGGAGCAGGAACTCGAACTGGATGTCGTGGTAGTGCTTCGCCTCGGAGGTGGGCTCGATCGGCGGCAGCTGGGAGAAGTAGAGGCTCGCCAGTGCGAGCGGGTTGGTCGTCGCCGTCGGGTTGTAGACGTGGACCGGGTGCGCGGGATCGAACACGCGCAGGCGCCAGAGCTGCTGGCGCTGCATCGCGGCCCAGGCGAGCGCGCGGGGCATCGTCGGGTCGTGCTTCGTCGTGCAGAAGATGAAGCCTCGACCGCGGTCCATGAGCTGGAGCATCAGCGCAAGGAAGAGCGAGGTCTTGCCCGAGCCCGTGGTGCCGAAGACCGCCAGGTGGCGCATGAGCTCGTCGGCGTCCACGTCCACCATGTCACCGGTGTCCGAGCGCCGGCCGAAGACGAGCGGAGCGAAAGACAGCTGAAGGGGGCGCCGCGGCGGGCCGTGCGTTGTCATCCCTCGCTCACTCCGCCGAGTACCCAGCGCGCGGTGCGCCGGCACAGGCGATAGAGAAACCAGCCCCAGACCGCCGTGAGGCCGAGGAGCGCGGTCGTCTCCCCGGCGAAGCTGGGGACGCAGCCGAGGACGGGGGTCACGAGCGCGGCGAAGCAGAGCACGCCCACGATCACCAGCAGCGCGGTGGCCGTGGCCGGCAACAGCGCGGCCTTCGGGACCGGCGCGGTCGGATTCCCGATCCCGGGTGGCGGCGTGGGCGGCGGCGTCTCAGGCATTGGTCGCCAGGATCCCGGCGCGCATCGACCGCACCGCGAGCACCGGCAGACGGCGAAGAGCCAGGCGCCACGCGGCGAGCACCACGAAGGCCAGGAGCCCCAGGCTGATGCCGATCACCGTGGCGAGCGCCCACGTGTCGGGCAGGCACAGCACGAGGCGGTGTGCCACGGCTTTCAGGAGCGACGGGGACGCGAGCGTCAGGCCAGCTATCAGTGAGAGCGACGCAAGACGGTCAGGCATCGGCAAGCTCCTCCTCGACCTCCGCAGGGGAGGCGGCAGGGGTGGACGGGTTCCTGCGTTGCGCGGCTGCGGCCCCGTCGGCTTCCTTCAGCCAGCCACGGAGACGTTGGACACGCGGGCGGCGGTTCGACGGCACGAGATCTGGCGCGTGCTCGGTATGCAGGGCGAGCAGGAGGTCCTCAACCTCATCCGCCGCGAACACACGGCGAAGACCTGGACATAGAGCGAGGACCTGGGCTCCCAGGCTGTCGTGCGGCACAGCCGAGTGCGCGGTCCAGGTGCCGTAGGCGTCTTCGCGGTAACTCAACAGTTTGCCTAAGTCGTGACTCGCGGCCAGGGTCGCCGCGAGCGCGCGTTCGCGCCTGGGGGCGCCCCGGGTGAGGCGGTTGATCTCCTTCACGACATCGAGGGTGTGCTCGACGAGGCCACCGATGCGGCGGTCGTGACCTTTGAGGCTGCCCGGGATGTGCGGCGCTCGGGCGAACCACGCCGCGATGTCAGCGGCCACTGGTTCCGGGACGAGCTGCGTTGTGAGGATGTCAGTGAGGACGGGATCCGCCTTTGCCTGTCGGGCCGTCGCGGAGGTCTCAGGCCGGAGCGGCGTCAGCGGCAGTGAAGTCGGCGGGGGCACCGGCGGGGAGAGGCGGCGAAGGGCGATGGCGGTCGAGCTCACGATCGTGAGGGCGACGGCCGCGCCGCTGAGCGGGACGAGCGACCAGATGGTCGCGCGGAACAGGAGGTGACGAACCTCGACGTGCGCCGCGGCGGCGGCCTCATGCGCGGCCGCAAGGTGTGTCACCACGGTGGCCGCCGGCGAGACCTCCGCCGGGCGAGCGGGCTTCGGAGCCTGAGCGGGTGCGAACGCCTCGCGGGTCGACGTCGCGAGGGAGCCCACGGCATCCTGGACGAGGCGCCTCAGACCCGACGTGACCACGGGCGTATCGCGGGCGGGGCCGGCGCGTCGCGGCAACATCGCGGCGTGCGGGGCCGCGCGCCGCCAGCTCTCCGCGACGTCCGCCCGCGCGCGGCTGAGGATCGTGACTGCCTGCGTAGACGGGGCGGGCGGGAAGCCAGTGAGCGCGCGCAGTCCGCTGGCGCCGAACCGATCGATCCAGATCGCGGCCTCGGCCGCTGCTGCGGTGACCTCGAGCTGCTCGGCGAGCGACTGCTCTGCAGTGTGCAGCACGCTGTCGGGGTCGGCCTCGACCGCTGCGCTGTTCAGAGCGACCCAGAAGCCGCATGCCGTGGAGCTGAGACCGAACCAGGCGAGCACGGTCCAGAGGAACGCTTCGAACATATTCTCAGCGGCGGGCCAGATTGGCGGATCGGGAGGAGTCACCACCGATGCCATCGCCCGGCGTCCAATGGGTCGGCCTGGCCTCGGCGCCCCGGCGTTGCGCCTCGATGCGCGCGCGCCGCGGGCCGCGGATGACGGGGCGCGGCGTCCACGGCCAGGGCGCAGTTAGCATGCGAAGCAGGCGGGCCGCCGTCTTCTCGGAGGCGCCACACAGGTCTTCGCGGCTCACGCCCGCCCGGTCTGCGAGGAGACCGAGCGGGCTGAGCACGAGGGCCGAGGCGAGCGGCCCGATCGGTGGCGGAGTCCAGTCTAAGGCGACCGGGGACTGCAGCGATGCGGCAGACTCCGCGGCAATCGCGTCGAGAGCCTGCCGGAGCGCCTCCGGGAGCACCACGAGGTTCTCGGCGGGCACCCCGGTACGATGCGCTTCGCGGGCCTGGCGGTAGAGGGGCCGCGGTCCACCGATCACACGACGCAGGGCCTCGGCCAGTGGCCAAGTATCGATCTGGACGAGCCGGCGCGCCTCCTGCGTCTGGAACCAGTGCCGCCAGGCGCGATGAGCGGTCCGGCAGGCGGCGAGGGCGCGCCGGCGCGGCCATCCGAACTTGCGGGCCATGCGGCGAGTGCCGAGGACATGAAAGAGCTGCGCCCGCTCGCGTCCGACGAAGCTGACGCCGTCGGCATTCCATGCGGCGTCGAGGACCTCGATCAGTCGCCAGGTCGCCGGATCCCATACGGGCTTCGCGGTCGGGACCCAGAAGCGCGGCGCCGCGGAGAAGCACGGCGCCAGGAATCGACGCCAGAAGGCCGGCAGTTGGCGGCGCCGCCACTTCTCGTCCTGCACGCCTTCACGGAGGGCCAGTACAGCGGTAGCGATGACGGCAGCCGTGTGGTCCGTGTGCGTGACGGAGAGTCGCCCGAGCGGCGACCGCGCGAGCACCCGGAGGAACGCTCCCCGCAGAAGCATCTGAGGGCGCCCACTCGAGAGGGCGCGCCGTTCGAGCGCATCGGGATCGTCGAACGCGTGAGCCAACGATGGATCGTCGCGATGGATCACCAGGAGTCGTTCCGACGCTTGGAGGAGCGCCTCATCGGCGACGTCTCTCGGGGCAAGGACCCACTGACTCGCCAGGCCGAGGCGCCAGAGCAGGCAGAGCAGGGGATAGGGCCAGCATCCCGTCGGGGATCGCTCGCCCTGAAGAACGGCGTAGGTTGACAGGGTCGTCGTAGTCATGCGTTCGCCCCGGAAAGCGCGTGAGCCTCGATGAAGCGGGGGTGCAGCGTCTCGCTTCATCGAGAACGAACAGCCGCGGAGGGATGGCCCCCGCGGCGATTGGTGGGGGTGGGGAAGGGCCGGTTCCCCCACGTTGGAGTTACACGCCGACGGCGGACAGGGACTTCTGGTGCCCGACGTCGGTGGCGCGGCCGCGCTGGAGCTCCTGCTTCCAGCGCGGCTGCTCGCTGAACCTCCGCCTGTCGATGACCACCTCCCCGGGCCAGCCGATCCCGATGACGTACTTCGGGCACATCGACTCGCCGAAGAAGGGGCAGTGCTGCTCGCATCCGCTGCCAGAGCTGAGGCACTGCACGCCGCCGTCCCGTGGCTCCTCGTAGCCGGGCCACACTCTGACGTTCATGCGGTGCCCGTTGCGGAGCAGGAGCAAGAGCGTGGTGACGCTCTCGGCGAACTCCGCATCGGCCATCTGCAGTTGCTCGAGCGGCCAGTCCGCCAGGCTTTCCCCGGCGAACGGTCCCTCGATCACCTCGACGATCGCCTGGCGTCCGAACGCCCAGTTGACGAGTTGCCTGACCGTCGACTGAGGCACGTCCATGGACGCCGGCAGGTACATCGGCTTCGGGAGCACCCAGGGCTGAAGCCCGGCGCTCTCGATCACGCGCTTCCTGGCCCCGAAGATCTGCGCCCTGAGGTTGTCGAAACCACCGTGCTGCTTGGCGATCTCTTCACCCTCGGCGCAGGTGCCTCCGAGCGCCAGGAGGTCTCGCTTGAGCGACTCCGTGCTGCGGTGGCCGTTGCCGGCGATCTCGCCGGTGGCGATCCCGTGCACGAGGACGCTCGCGGCCCGTCGCAATTCGTCGACGACGCGGCCCGGGGCCTTCAGGACCCCAGCGAGAATCGACCACACATCGACCAAGCTGTCCCAGAGCGTCATTCCCCTCCTCCTTGGCCCTCCCCACGCTGCCGAACTGCGGGCCCAAATGGGGAGGGGGAGGCGGGGCGCTCTGGACCCGATGCTCTGATAGCATCGGTCCTTCCCCACCACTCCCGGCCGCGCGGCGCAACTCACGCGCGACCGGTTCCCGTTCGATTGTCAAAGAACCGCTGACGGCGGCGCTCCCGCCGTCGAGAAAGGGTGAGGCAGAGGGGCCGTGTCTGCCGTTCCCCGCGCCGACGCCTTACCGCAGCGCGTGCGCGAATTGCTCCATCGATGCACCCAGCACGACGCGACGAGCCACCTCGAGGCTCGCCTGGAGCTGCCCGACCTCGAAGCCGAGGCGCCGAGCCTCGGCATCGACCATCCGACGGGCCTGCCACCGATCGATCGGGACCGACCGACCATCCTCGACCCGACAGACCGGCATGTGCACCGGTGGGGTGAGGTAGCCGACGATGGTGAGCCACGCGAGCGCAGCCCACTGCTCGTCGGGGAGCCGCTCCGGAAACTCGCCGTCCCGGGAGAGCGACTCCAGCAGACTCGTCATCCGACGCTTGATCGCCGCGCGACGGGCGACCATCGGTGAGTAGTCGCCCAGCAACTCGCGGGCAACGCTCTCACTCAACTCGAGGCCATTGACCTCGTACCGGAGCTGCGCCGGATCACCGTCCAGGCTCTGTCGCTTGACATTGCCCATCAGGATGATCCGGGCCCGGCCGCGGGTGGCCTGGAACCCACGCTCGAGCGCCTCGGACGCGGGCAAGAGCGCGGCGTCCTTGCCCATGAGACGCTGGAGCTGCTGGTCGGTGAGCGACGCCGCGAAGGCGAGCTCGTCCCGGCCAACGTCGTCGGGCTCGATCTCGAACCCGGCAAGGGCTCGGAGCGCGCGCGCCCCAGCCGCCTGGTCCTTGGCGGCGAGCGCCACCCTCAGACCGACCTTCGACTGCCGGAGCCGGTTGGCCGCGCGAGCAAGCTGCTCCTCGCGCGTCTGACGCCATGCCTTCTCCCGCGCCCGGATTACGTACTCGGCTGCGGGCGGCAGGTCCAGCATCGGCGCCGCTGACCCATGAGTCTGGGCTGGGCTCTCGATCCCCAGCTGCTGAGCGACCATCAGGAACGCGCGCTTCGTCCGGCGCGTGGGCCGCTCGATTCCCATCTCCTGGGCCAGCTGTTTGAGTCGCTGCAACGGGTCGTCTCCTTCCGGGAGCGCCCGCATCAACTGCTCCGCGAGAGCGTTCGTCATGATCCCCCTCCTAGCTCGGCCCCTCCGCCCATCGGGGAATCACAAGCGCGCAATGACGACGAGAGCGGCGTGGAAGAATTGAAAGGGGCAGAGGCCGAGCAGGAGGGACCCCTGGATCCTCACAGGGTGGCCCCTCTGCCTTAATCGGCGTTCTCTGTGAACGCCGAACCTATGCGGTTGGAAAAGAGCAAGACGCCCCTGGCGTCACCAGCAAGGTACGCGGCCCGCGCTCCGGCTGCCGCCTGGTTGTTGGCTCAGGCGGGTCGCCCGAGTGAGACCGCGGGCCCGGTCAGCGTGTCCGCCTGGGTGGCGCGTCACCGACCCGCGGCGGCTGGGCGGAGTACCGTGCCGAAAGCGACGGGCCGCCGGGCGGCCTCGACCATCGACAGGGATTTGGCCACCCGGTAGGCGTAGAGCAGCTTCCGGTGCGGGGTAGCGGAGTGGTAGCGCCCGACGCCGCCCCAGCCGGCCTCTCGGTCCATGCTCTGACGGAGGATGAGAGCGCCGAGGATCAGGTTCGTCCACGGCTCGAGGAGGTCGGCCTTTCGCAGGCCGAGCGCCCGGCCCCAGTGCCGGTACGAGACCTGGGCGTAGCCGATGTCGACGTCGTCGCCGACGCTACCCAGCACCCGTTCGGCCTCCGCGCGCGTCCGAGGATAGAGACCGACGCCGTTGACGTTGAGCGCCCAGGGCCACGCGCGGCTCTCGACCCAGACGATCGAGCTGAGAAGGTCCGGATGCACGCCAGCGTGGTGTGCGGCAGCAGCGATGAGCTCGGGGAGCGTCGCCGCGTTTGCCGCCCCCCGCGTCGCGGAAAGGACCATGCAGAACGCAAGGCCGACGACCGTCACAGAGCGCGCCCACCGAGTGCCTCGACTCGCACGCACGTTTGCGGGCATGTGAGAAACGTAGGAGGCGGGCGCAGGCGGGTCTGCCGCCCAGTCGGACCAGTTGCGCAGAGCGCGTGACCCGTCGGCCCCGGCGAGATTGGCGGGTTGGGTGGGACGGCCAGAATCACCGGGGATGTTCTCAGCGCGGACGACGGAGTAGACGTCGAAGGGAGCGTTGACGCCAGCTGTAAGCTCAGCCGGGAGGCACGCGAGTTCTACGCACTGTATCGTGAGGGACACACGCCCGCGGCCGGACCAATGCGAATCGGAAATTGACGCTGGGTCGATTCACCGCTATGCAGGAGTATGAAGCCGAACGGCGGCTGCCGTGCGCTGGACGGCAGCCGCCGGCGGATATGCCGCCGGGGAGGTACCAGGGATCGTGCTGAACATGCCCGCCGTGCCGAGATGGAGGGGCGTGACGCGGCTCCAGCGTGGGCTGCTCCTCGGCATCGTCGCCTCGGTGCTGGCTGTGGCGACACCGCTGATGCCGGCAAGCGTCACGACGTCGACGACGCAAAGCCTTCTGCTCTGGGGGACGTTCGTCCTGGACGCACTGCTACTGCTCGTCCTCGGCCCGACCGCGCTCGTCACCACCCGCCGGTGGTTCCAGCAGGGCCTTCCGAGTGTGCAACTGTGGCGGCAGCGCCGCGCCGTCCGGCGTCGAGCACTGCTTCTTGGCGTGATCGCTTATGTCGCGCATCAGACGCTGGTCGTGCTGCTCGACCCGAGGTTCTCGCTTGAGCGGCTGACTGGGCGCCACCGGGTTTTCGGCCCGCTCATCACGGTTCCTGACCGCCTTGAACTCGCGTGGGCCTTTACCGCGCTGGCTCTCGGCTACATGATCCTGGCGTGGCTACTGTGGCAGAGCGCCGGCGTCGCGGACCTCGTGCCGAGTGATACGCAGCCGGCAGGATCGCTGCCTGTCCCCGACGCGCCTCCTCCGCCGCTGGTCGCCGCACCCCGGGCGGACATGATCGAGACGCTGCCACGCGATCCCGTGACGGGTCGCGTCGTCCGGCAGTTCGACCTTTAAACAGAGGTCCCGGGGGACGGCAGACTCGCCGCGTCGCACTCGCTGCGCGTACTCCGGTAGCTCGTTAAGGAACGAGGTTCCTTGATACGGTGCAACGGCTGGCGGGGATCCCCGTGGAGTTGGCGTGAGGCTGCCCTTGGCAGAGGTGTATGAAATCCTAGGCATTCCCGACCCCCTCCGGCTGTGGGATGGTCCTGGCACGATGGAGAGCCCCCGTGGGATCTTCGCGGATCTCGAGGAGTTCGTGGCGATCCACCACGCGTGCGGTACCCTCACGGGTGGCGCTGACGCTCCGACGCTGAAGGGATACCGCTTGTGGGTCACCCGCTCATGCGTGGCGCTCTTCGAGCGGTGGGTGACGCCTGAGGCGGCGGAGCAAGATCTTCTCCGGTCGTCTCTGCTTACATCTTCCAATTGACTCCCTGCGTGACCGGGTCGCTTCTCGAACAGGATGGATATGGTGTAGATTGGTTCAAAATGGTGAGAACTCGTGCGAGGCGATCAGGCGGCCGGATGAGGCGCTTCACCGTTTCCCTCGAGGAGGAGGAGTACGACCGGCTAAAGGAAATTGCTGATCGCCACCGCCCGCGTCTCTCCTTGCAGTACGTCGTCCAGTACGCGATCCAGCATCTGCTTCGGGACGCTCAGGATCCCCGGCTAGTACTCCGGCTTGGCGACCCACTTCGGCGGGAGCGGAAGTGACGGCGAGCCGCGACACAGGGCCATCGAAGAGCGCAGCGGGTCAGGGCAGTCGTCACCCCAGCAAGGGGCGAGCGCCTAAGCGCCCTCCAAGGACCGAGCGGTTAGGAGTCGTCGAAATCTTTGCGGGTATCGGGTGTGTCGCCCAGGGATTCGAGCGCGCGGGCCGGTTCAAGACGCTCGTCCTGACGGATATCGACAAGGACGCGCGGGACACCTACGTGGAGAACTTCCCGAATGGCGCGCGGTACCTGCGACGCGACATCGAATGGCTCCGTCCCAGAGACATCCTCGCCGCCGCTGACGGTCACCCCATCGTGGGGCTACTCGGGTGCGCGCCCTGCCAAGGGTTCAGCGCGGCCGGTCAGAGAGATCCGGATGACGAACGGAACCGGCTGCTGCGCCATTATTTCCGGCTCGTGAAATCGCTGGAGCCCAAGTTCCTAGTCATGGAGAACGTGCCGAGAATTCTCGAATACGAGCTCTTCCAGGCCATGCTTCAGGAGATCCGCAAGAAGTACCAGGTGTGGGTAGGCGTACTCAATGCGGCTCTGTTCGGCGTACCGCAGACGCGACAGCGGGCCATTGTGATCGGTTATCACCGCGATCTCGGTGTCGCGCCAACGGCACCGCAGCCGACCCATCTGGGTCGCCGGCGCGTCTTTGAATATACGACGCGGCGCTTCGTGCGGCCGACGACACCGCTCGGTGCGCGCCTCTTAGGGCTCTATCCCGAGGTCGGCAAGCCCGAGGAATTCTGGGCTAGCCAGCTTCAGAGCCTGGCGCGGCGAGCGGAGCGACTTCGAAACCTCGTCGTGGTGCGCGACGCGCTCGGCGACTTGCCGGCGGCGGCCGAAGATGACCACCCTGTACCGTGTCGCGGCAATGCCTCCGAGTACGCGCAAGGCCTTCGCAATTCCGAGATCCGCAACCATCGCCGATGGAGGCACAGATCAGATTTTGTGCGGCGGCTGCGGGTCGTCGAGGAGGGTAGCGGTCTCCTGGACAAGAAGTACGGCCGCTCTAAGGATCGTCCCTACTTCTCGCAAGCGTACACGCGACTACATCGACGGGGGCTCGCGCGCACGATCACGACGAACTTCCACAACGCGGGCAGCGGCCGGTTTCTGCACTACAACGAACTGCGGACGCTCACCGTGAGGGAAGCGGCGCGGCTTCAGGGGATCGAGGACGCTTTCACATTCATCGGATTCTCTTCCACGCAGGAGCGGCTCGTGGGCAATGCCTTCCCTGTCCCACTCGCCGAAGCGATCGCTCGCCACATCGGGTCCGAAATCGGAAGCGTCACCTAAGTACCTGCCAAATCGACCATAGTTACCGGGGACCAAATCGGGGACATGATTAACCGTTAACTGTGATATGGTTAATACGCGGGCAGGGGCGACTCTATTCCGAGAGGAGGTGAGCGCGAGTGCTGAAGACGGCGGATAGGAATGCACAGTCCGGGATCTACCGATCGAGCTGCTGCGGGTACGAGATCGCCCTAAGCAATGGCGAGACGTTTCCGCCCTGCCGGACCTGCCGCAAGGCGGTGACGTGGGTGCTGGTACGGCCGACCCAGAAGTAGGCGGGGAGAGTGAACTGGGCGACTGGATGCGATTGTGCCGCGGGCTCGTGAGGAGTACGCCCCTAACTGACGGGTTGACCGCATCCAGTTCCCTCACGAGCCGAATGTCGACGGTGGGACGCACAGCGGGTCAAGATAGGGATGGCGCGGCGTCTGAGGGAGGACGGTATGGACCCCAAGGATGACAAGGCTGCTTCCGCGAGGCCAGGGTCAATGGGTGGAGGCGACCGAGGTTTCGAACCGCCAGAGCCGGCCGGCCTGGCGGGCGCTCTGGACATCGGAACCGAAGTGGCGGTGCCGCCGGGCGCAGGGCCATTGCTCGGGAACATCGTCAGCACTGAAACGTCGCCTTCATTTTTCGCCCTTCAGTTTCGTCTGAACGCTGGCAAGGCGATCCATCCCGGGCGGTTTGTTGCGGTCGAGGCGAGAACCGCCGACGGGCGCGACGCGCTGGTGCTGGCTCGAGTCGATGATGTTCACGAGGTCAACCCCCACGAGGACGCCCTGAGCTCAACGCTCCGGAACGTCCTGCCGTTCGAGACGAAGTACGCGAGCGAGGGGGCGTCCACGGTGATCTATCGCGTCGGGGACGCCGAGCCGCTTGAGGAAGCGGTGCTCGACGACGAGGGCACCATCGTCAGGATTCGCGCCGTGGAATCGCTCCCGCGGGCGGGTGCGGCGGTCTTCGAGGCGGGGCCTGAACTGACCGTGCGGGCGCTCGGCCTGGAACCCGACCCGAAGGACGGCCTGCATGTCGGCTCGGCGTACGGGGACCAGAGCATTTCGATCGTGCTTGGTAAGGGCGTGATCCAGCGGCACATCTTCATCGGCGGCGGGATTGGCTCCGGCAAGAGCTACACCCGCGGCGTGCTCGCCGAGGAGTTGCAGGCCTGGGGCGTGCCGCAGGTCAACATTGACGTGAACGGCGAGTTGATCGAGGCGACGGGGGAACTCGGCGGCGTCAACCTTGTACCCGGCGAAGGCGGGTTCACGGTCCCAGTGAGCGCGCTGTCGCCCTCGGACGTCATTGAGGCGGTCCCGAGCATCAATCCCGGGACGAACATGGAGACGCTCCTCCGGTTTGCGCATGAGTTCCTCCTCAAGGAGGTGGCGCTCGGCAAGCGAACCTTCTTCACCGTCGATGATCTTGTCCGGCAGATCGAGCCCTGCGCCTTGATGCTCGAGATGACGACGGGCTCCGGGGAGAACCGCAAGACTGACCGCCGCACCGTTGAGCCGACGAAATTGCGGACACAGAGCCTGAACCGGCTCGCCTTCTTAGGGCAACCGTTCGACTGGAAGTCCAAACTGAAGCCTGGGGCGATCATCAACATCGACTGCCGGGGACTCTCGCTCTCTGAACTACGGCTCATCACCGCCTCGATCGCGCGTGACTTCCAGAACCTTGCGAAGAACCGTCAAATCCCATTCGTCGCGTTGTCGATCGACGAGTTCCACCTCGTGGCGCCTAAAGACAAAGATGAGCACACCGTCACCACCCAGGTGCTCCGGGAGATCGCGCGTATCGGGCGGCACTACAAGCTGGGGCTCATCCTGACGACGCAGAGCCCGAGCGACGTGGACCGCGCGATCCTGAAGCGGCTGCTGACGCGGTTCCTGCACGCGATTGAGCCCGATCAGCTCGAGGCGCTGCGCGGGGTCTTCTCCGATGCCTCGGAGGATCTCGTGCGCTCGTTGCCGAAGCTGCCGCAGGGGACGTGCATCGTCACTGGCGCATTCGAGACGGTGAGGCACGCCGTCGTCGTGAAGATCCGGGAGCGGAGGACGACGCACGGCGGCCAGACCCCCGACATCTGGAAGGAGTTCGCGAAGGCTGGCTGGGGTCAGAAGACCGAAGCGAAGCTCCGGAGGAAGAGCACGTAGTCGTGGAACCGACGAAGCGCGTCAGCGTCGAGGATCGGGAGCGGGCGATCTTCAAGTACCTCCAGGAGCCGGAGGTTGCTGAGCGCGGCGCGACCGTGAGGGAACTCTGGGAGGCGGTCAGCGAGCGCCTCGGCGACGGCGTCACGGTGCAGGCGTATCACAAGCTGGTCGATCGTCTCGTCGCGGTGGATAAGCTCGACGTTGCCGCAGATTCCGCTGCGGATGGGGGCCGCCGCTTCATCGTGGCTCCGCACCTGCACGCGGATACGGCGGTGACGCTCGACGACGTTTACGAGCTGCTCGAGGAGCTCGCGCCGTCCGAGGCCATCGCTCGGGTCCTCGACGCCAGGGACTACTTCGAGGAACGCCGCGGCGACAGCCTCAAGCGCGCGGCAGACGCGCTGCTCGACGAGGACCCCGTTGACCTCGTGGAGGCGATGCTTCTCCAGAAACTTGAGGAGCTCCGGACCGATGTCGAGCTGCTCCGCGACCGGGAGCTGGCCGACCGTGAGTTGAGCGCGCGGGTGGGCGCGGAGTTCCGTGAACTCCATCTCCTCGCCTACCGCTACCTGGGTCTGTCAACTGCGGCATTCGACGTCGCCCGGCCCGAGGAGGTCGTCGTTGGCAGGAGAGAAGTCTCCTGCGATCCGCAGCGGCTGCGTGAGGAGCTCAATCTTCGTGTGTTCGGCGCCCGCGTCATCACGCCGGTCGACATATCCGCGTCGCACGACGAGATGCAGCGGATGGCGGTCGCAGGCAGCGACGCCAGTACACACGCGAGTGTCATGGAGCTCACGACGGCCCGGACGTTCTCCGACGAGGTCGGCAATCAGGTCGTTACATTCAACAACAGCGTTGTCTACGTCGATCTCGCTCCTGTCACGCGGGGCGCGATTGAGTTTCCCTACTACAGCGTGCCGATGACCCGGAGCGCGCTGGACGATCGCTCCAACCGGGGAATGGTGCTCGCCCCCTTTATGTTCCGCTATCTCAGCGAGTCCGAGTACGAGCACATGGCGAAATGCGCGACCGACGTTGTGCAGTGGCGAGCTGACGAAATCGTCTTTCTCGGCACAGCGCGGTCGCTACGAGACGGTACGCTCCTTCCTCGGCCGACGGTTCACTTTCGTGATGGCACGATCACGCCGCAGGAAAGGGAGTTCGGCCATTACAAGCGGGCGAACGAGTACGGCGATATGGTGCGCGAGGGTATCGCGCACGGCCGGAAGGTTCTCGAAAAAATCCTCGTGTCCGAGAAGCCGCCCGTATTCGCCGGCGCGGTAAAGGCGACGCAGGCGCGGTTCTTCTCGGTCCTTCTGAACTGGTATATCGCCAAGGGCTCGCGTCGGCGGCTCGGGAAGCCCCTCGACCCGAACTGGGATATGACCCGGGCGGCGCATATCGCCGATAACGAGGCGATGAGCTTTCTCCTTTCCACGTTGGAGGACAAGCGAAAGAAAGGCGTCTATTACGTGACGTGCGCGGTGATGCGGCCGTTTCACACGCTGACCGAGTACTACCGGGCGCCGGATAAGCCCGACTACGACTGGGTCGATCACTTCCGGAAGACCCTGGAGCTCGAGCGGCGCTCGTATGAGCAGGGCCTCGCTTCCGAACTGCCATATCTCGCAACCGTTCCGGATATCGCGGACGATGACTTCGTGTTCATGTGTCGGAAGGCGGACTACGTCGCCTTCTACGTGGGTCATACGGCGGGGGAGCCGCCACCCGTCGCGCCTCGGTACGAGTTCCTCGAGGGTCTCCGCCGGCTTGGCGTAGAAGAAGCGCGCGCCCGGGTCGCGCGGAACGTGCGGCTGGTTGTATCCGCGCTCCATCGGACAGGATTTTCGGCGGATAAGGAGCACAACTTCCTGTCCAAGAAGTTCCTCGTCAAGATCGTCCCTCATGTGGTTTTCGACGCTCATGAGAAGTGCAAAGCGCTCGGGCGAAAACTTGAGGCCGAGCTGCGGTCAATAGTCATCCAAAACCTCCAAGTGCTGAAGAGGATCCGCACGGTCAGGGGGAGCGAGATCAAATTCGTACCGCTGAGCATCCGACGGTTTGTGGAGCGATATGCACGGGCGATCGAGGAAGAACGCAAGCGAGATCCCGACAAGTTCACGCGGTGACGGGCGGCAGACTATGGATATGTTCGCGAGGGGTGTTCGCTCGCGAATCATGCGGGCGGTCAAGGGCCGCGGGACCGGCGCCGAGGCGAAGTTGCGTTTGCTTCTGGCGCAGTTCCAGATCCGATTCAGGGAGCAGGCTACGGAGCTTCCGGGTCGGCCGGACTTCGTGAACGACCGTCTCCGAATCGCCCTGTTCATTGATGGCGACTTTTGGCATGGCCGCTGGTGGCGGAGAGGGGGACGCCTGCCGGTGGCTAACCGAGAATATTGGGTGCAGAAGCTTCGAAGAAACCGACAGCGGGACCGCACGACTGATCGGCTCCTCCGACGGCACAGATGGATCGTGGTGCGGATCTGGGAGAGCGATTTGACAAAGAAGCCGGAATTGGTGGCCGAGAGAATTCAGGCGGTTCTAAGGCGGCGCCGGCGCCAGAGACTCCAGCGGAGCGACGGGCGGCCGGCGCCAGGACGATCAGGCGGACGCGCAAGCCGGGCTGCGGGATAGCGGAGGGGCATCATGGCGGCGGTGACGGTGAGCGATTCGCGGATCACGGTTCACGAGTTGGTGCTCGACGACGCAGAGGCGGCCTATGCGCTTACCGAAGTATCAGAAGGAGACCGCGCCGCAGTCGCGGTACAGGCGCTGCGGCTTGGGCTGATTCTTCGTCGTCAGGCCGTAACAGGCGTTAACGTCGACTTCGTCAAGCTCGAATTCGCTCGGCTTAAGGGCGAGATCGAGAAGTACTGGCAGGAGCACGTCCTCGCGCCGATCAATGAGACGATTATTGAGCACCTCGACCCGGCCAAAGGAGCTCTCCCCAAATATCTAATGCAATATTTCGGCAACGGTAAGGATGCCGGCAAGCTCGCGGCGCTGTTCGACGAGAAGAACACCGAGAGCGTGACCTACAAACTGCGGCGGATCATCGAGCAGGAGCTGACGGGGGAGACATCGACGTTCCGCAAGTCACTGGATCCTGACGATGAAACGACGCCGATCGGGCGGCTGAAGAAGAAGCTCGAGGGCGGCATCCAGGCGCTACGGGACGACGTCGTGGGAAAGAAGGCGGCTGACGAGACCGCCGAGATTGGGACTCAGAAGGGCGGGCCCTACGAAGACCTTGTCTTCGGCTACATCGACCGGATTACCGGAGCTTTCGGGGACAAGGCCGAGGACGTGAGCAACCGCAACGTGCCGGGCGATTACGTCGTGACGCTCGACCACGATACCGTGCCAGGACAGAGCGTGCGGCTGGCAATCGACGCGAAAGACAAGTCCATGGGGCTGAAAGCGTGCGAGGACACCCTCCGCGAGGCAAAGGCGCAGTGGCACGCCCAGGCGGCGTTGCTCGTCTTCGCCCGTGACGAGCAAACGCCCTTCTCGCCGCCTCTCGGCATCCGAAAGCTTGCCGAGGGCTACGTCTGCGTCTTCGCGAAAGAGGAACTCGATTCCAGGGTACTCCAGGCAGCCTACCAGGTGGTGCGGCTCGACGCTGTGAGATCGGCCCAGAGGTCGCTCGTACAGGTGGACTCGGCCGTGGTCCAGGAGAAGCTGGAGCAAGCGGTCCAGAAGCTCCAGGACTTCGTCACCCTGAAGAGGCGGCTCACAGCATCCATCAGCGAGCTCGGGAGCATTCGGCAGTTCGCAGACGTCCTCCACCGCGAATGTCGCGAGAAGCTGGAGGAGGCATGGCAGGCGCTCGGGATCGGGGTGCCGCTGCCAGCCGTCGAAGACGAAGACGACAGAGGCCAACGAGCATGACGACTGTCGTTGATAATCAAGACGAGAACCGCAGCCCAGCCATCCCTAGGAGGCCGAGCCGCGATAGGAAGGCGGGAAATCTCGCCGGAGGCGGCAAGTTCGTCGCGCAGATCCGCCGACCGCGAAACCGGCGCTACTTCCTCACAAACTCCATCGCGTAGTAGAGTGATACCGATCCATGCCGAAGTCCATTTTGGGTGAGATCCTCGAGTGGTCAGAGGAGCGGCCCGGCTGGCAACGCGACGCTCTTCGACGCCTCTTTACGACAGGAGACATCACTCCCGCAGATCTGGGCGAGCTAGTCGATCTCTGCAAGGCAGCCCGGGGCCTCAGTGATCCCCGCACGCCCCAAGTCCTCACCAACAAGCATCTCGCCATCAAAGGCGGCCAGACTGACCCCGTATCGCTCGTGAGCGTGACGCACCACCGCGGGGTAAACGCCCTTGCCCCTGAGCAGACCATCACGTTCGGCATAAACCTCACGATCGTCTACGGGCCGAATACCGCGGGGAAGTCGGGATATACGCGCATCCTCAAAGGGGCGTGCCGCTCTCGGTTCACCGAGAAGATCCTCGGCAACGTACTAAGCGGAGAGACGCCACTCAAGCCGCAGGCGACAATACGGTTCCGCGCCGGTGCGAACCAGACGTCACTGCCATGGGGTCCAGACGCCCCGCCCTCAGATGCGCTCGCCGCGGTCAGCGTCTTCGACGCTCATTGCGCCCCGGTCTACCTGCGCGACAAGACTGATGTGGCGTTCCGCCCGTTCGCGCTCGACGTCTTTGATCGACTCTCCGCCGTTTGCGGCGAGGTTCGTGGTCGCCTCGAGGGTGAATCCGCGAAGCTGAACGTGGTCACGCCCGGTCTGCCTAGCCTCCCGGAGGGTACACGAGCGAAGTCGCTCGTCGACAATCTGACTGCGCTCACGAGGCTCGACGATGTTCGAGCGCTGGCCACGCTCTCGAAGGCCGAGGAGCGCCGTCTCAAGGAACTTGGGGACCAGCGACGCGATCTCCAAGCGGCTAACCCCAAGCAACGCGCGCAAGAACTCAGTCTCAAGGCCGGCCGCATAGATGTCCTCGTACGCCACGTCAGCGGCCTGCATGACGCGCTCGGTGATACCGCCCTGGCAGGCCTCCGATGCGCGGCCGAATCGCTCCGGGCCGCCAAGGAGGCCCTTGCGATCCTCCGGAACACAACGCTGACGCCCGATCGCCTTCCGGGAACCGGTGAAGATGCCTGGAGGACGATGTGGGAGGCAGCGGCCGGATTCTCAGGGGTCGCCTTCCCTGGTTCCGCATTCCCGGTACTCACGGCGGACGCGCGTTGCCCTCTCTGTCAGCAGGCGATCGGCCCCGATGCGGCGGCCCGACTGGAGCACTTCAAGGAATACGTCTCATCAACCGCGCAGACGGAGGTTCGCAAAGCCGAGACAGCATACGCTCGTGACTTGGCCATCGTGACCCAGGCCGTGATCGACCGTGATGATATTGGTCTTGCGGTCGGCGAACTTGAGGCTGACGACCCTGATCTAGCACAGCGCGTTCGGACCTTCCTCAAGGACGCAGCCCGAATCCAGGGGGATGCGAAGAGCGCGGCAGCGCAAGGTACTCAGCTACCCGCACGCGGCCTCGGCCCGAGCCCCGATGCCGATTTGCGCACCGCGGCGCAGGCCCTCCGGGACCGAGCCTCCCAGCTCCAGGCGCAGACTCCTACCATGGAGCCCAAGGCTACGGCGGAACTCAAGGAGCTGGAGTCCCGCGCCGCCCTGAAGGAACACCTGCAACCTGTCGAAGACGAGATCGAGCGGAAGAAGCGCCTCGTGGCCTACAAGCAGTGCCTCGACGACACCTCCACCCAACCGATCACCCGAAAGAGCACGGAACTCACCAAACGGCTTGTGACCGACCAGCTGCGGAAGACATTTCAAGACGAGCTGTCCAAGCTTGACTTCAAGCACCTCGCCGTCGAGATCCAGTCGGCAGGCGGCGCCAAGGGAGCGCTCTTCCACCGCTTGGCGTTCACGAACGCGCCGGGCGTGTCCGTCACGGATGTCCTCAGTGAGGGCGAGTCCAGGAGCCTGTCGCTTGCGTCGTTCCTCACGGAACTCAGCACCGCGGCAAGCAGCTCCGCGATCATCTTCGACGACCCAGTATCCTCCCTCGACCACATCTGGCGGGAGCGCATCGCCCGCCGGCTCGTCGCAGAAGCAAAGACAAGACAGGTCATCGTCTTCACGCACGACATTCTCTTCCTCCGGCTGCTTCTCGACGAATGCAGCCGGCAGAACGTTCCAAGTCACCACCAATACGTCCGCCGCGAGGGCCAGGCCGGCGTCGCTTCCCCAGATCTCCCGTGGATCGCCATGGGCGTCAAAGATCGCATCGCGACACTTCGCAACCGATGGCAGGCAGCCGAGAAGCTCTCCCGTACATCGGGCGCCGATGCATATGAGAAGGAGGCGCGGGAGATCTACGGGCTCTTGCGGGAGGCGTGGGAGCAGGCGGTCGGCGAGGTATTGCTCAACGACGTGGTCGAGCGATATCGGCACAGCATCGAGACAAAGAAGGTCCGCTACCTGCATGACATCACCGAAGGTGACTGCACGATGGTCGAGGAGGCGATAACCGAATGCTCCCGCTGGATACGCGGGCATGATCAACCGCCGGCGGACGGAACACCCTTCCCGAAGCCCGCTGACCTCCAGAAGCGCATTCAGGACTTGGACGACTGGGTGCAGAGAATTCGGAAGCGCAGGAAATAGGTCCAGGTACGCCAGTCGAACCCTACACTTCAGCCAGGAAGCGACCACCCTATCGGGTCGATACCCCGCTCTAGCTGCCGCTCACGCCGCGCCAAACGACAGCCCACAAGTACTTCACGCCAGCCTCGATGAATGGAAGTGCACCAAAGAGACCCAGGACGACTGAGAGCAATCCTAGTCGGACGCCAAGGCGGATGGCTGCATCGGGGTGGTGGTTGTAAGCCGTGAGATGACGGCTCCAGAAGCCAGCCTCAGACAGCTCCAGTTCCGCTTCACGGGCTTTCGAGATCCCGAGCGCAGTCCGGTAACTGTCGCTGATCACGAGAAAAGGGCCGGCGTCGGGCAGCTTGTTGGTGTACGGCCGCTGGTTGTAGAAGCGCCGAAAGTTGTCGTCCGCAGTTCGACGCTCGCAGACGACTGTCCCCCTAGCCCCATGCCTTCGAATCCGAATGAACGTCGCCTCAGGAGAATCGCCCGGCGAAACCCACACCCAGCCGGCGCGCGACTCCTCATGGAGCGCCGCGAACAGTGTGTAGTTCTTGGGCGGTGTCTCTGCCATCGAAATCAGTTTAGCTGTTCGTCGTTCTTCTGAAAACGCCCTCCGTCGTCGTGGAGGAGATCCACTCGATCTTCCAACCTGAGGAGACCCGCGTCTACCTCGACGGGGTGCATCGCGTCGGACCCCTCGGACACGTTTGTAGTGATGGGGAGTACGAGGAGATGCTGGAGGAGTTCGATCTCACCCGGCGTTTCCTTCTTCGCGGCCATGAACTCCCCTCGTTGAGAGTTCCGTCCATGATCGCATGGGGAGGGCAGGGCAGAGAACGCAGGTCTGGCCCCTCAGCACCCACAGCCCTCCTCGAGGACCACGGCGGTTGAGATGTCCGCCCGGGCAGGTCTCCTGGCTTTCGGATCGTCCTACTCCCCGCGACGTCGGTGTCGGGACGACGGGTCCCGGAAGCATCCTCGCGGGATTGGTGTTATAGATATCGTTGCCCGTCGCCGCCCATTGGCTCTCGCCGATGAGGTTTGGGTACCCCCCGCCTTGCAGACGCCAGTATCGTTCGCCACCTTGACCACGCCCCTGACATCCAGCTCGATCCGTTGGACAGGGACGTGCAAACATGGGCGACGAGAGCTAACGGACGGCTCTGGACCCGATGAAGGCGCCTTGAAAAGAGACGCCGCTTGGCTGTGGAGTCGATGATTCCTCACCTGACTTCGTGGCATCGTGCTCCTTTCCGTTGCTCCTGGAGCCTGTGCGAGTGGGGTGTCATGACGAGGTCGTCGAGCATTTTCGTGTCATGCTACGGCCGGCCCGCGCCGCCCCGGGCCACGCCCGTCACCAGCGATCCCAGGAGCGGGATCCGCCCGGGCGCCCAACTGCTAAAGTTCGCGCCGATGCGATGGCTTGCCACGCCGAAGAGCATGCTGACCAGGGCGGGGACCGAGAAGATAGTCAGCGCGGTGATGAACTGCAGGAGGGCCGGGTAGCGGGCGCTGTTCGGGTCCGCGATGGCGCCGCTCGCGATGAAGACCGGGAGAATCTTCTCGTGCGCCGTCGCGATCATCGCCCAGAAGACCGGCCACATCTTGAGCGAGAGCAACAGCATCAGGTACGTGGCGAAGCGCCCGAACTGGCCGGGCCAGAGCGCGAAGGCCAGCATGATCGGGAACACCGCGTACGCAACCATCATTGCGTAGCCGTAGAAGACGTAGGCGGAACGCTGGAAGAACTCGACGATCTGTCCCATGACCACTGGATTCCAGAGGCCGGCGATGGTGCCGAGGACGAACGATGCAGCTGCCCGGAGCCACCCGAGGGAGTCCAGCCAGTTGCCTGGCCTCGAAGGGTCGAGCTGGCCGCCGCCCGGCGGCTCTACGCTCTCCCGATAGTTGCGCAGCGCGACATTGACGACCCACTCGTCGCTGCCGAAAGTCCGGCTGAGCCACGACAGGCTTGCGTTGATCCAGTCGGTGGCTGGCGTGATGTGGGTCCGTGCATACGCGGCCAGGTCCCCTTGGAGGTCCTGCCACCGAGCCGCACACGTCACGAGCTGGCCGTTCGGCTCGGGGAACGCCAGGGTCGCGTAATAGCGCTGAAGCGCCGCGGCGGCCGGCGTGTTGACGCTCAGGGGATCCCGCTGCTCGGGCGGCGTGTCCGCCTCCCATGCCTGCAGCGCCGCGCCGTAGCATGTGTCCAGGAAGGTCCTGAGCCGCGCCTGGAGGGTGGGATCGCCGTCGAACTTCTCCGCCGCAAGGCGGTTGACGACCACCAGCGCGGCGAATGGGCGTTCGGCGAAGTCGCGCTTGATGATCTGGATGATCGACTGCGCGAGGCTATGCATCGCGTCGTTGACCAGCACGAATCCCGCCGGGAGGGACGCGCCCGTGGCCGGCTGGAGGCTGGTGACGGCTGGGGCCACTACGGCGTTGGCTTCCTCGGTGATGGACCTCCTCATCTCCACGGCCCTCGACGACGCCCCGAACGCGAAGGCCAGGCCGGAGGCGAGGACGAAGTACATCGCCATCGGCACGAGCGAGCCGTGCGGCATGGCGCGGACGGCGGTCATGAACAGGCCGAGCAGGATGATGACCACGTAGACCCCGCCGTTCCAGAACATCGTGTGAAGCTGCGAGCCCCAGGTCGCGCCGGTGAAGGCCAGGATCGAGTCGATGGGCGTGAAGCCGGTCATCGGGCAATCACCGCGTCAGTCGGAGGCCCCCGCCGAGGTCGATGGCCGGCTCCTTCGGCGGCGTGACCGTAGCCCTGGTCCGTGCCGCCTCGCGCTCGGCGCTCGCCGCGCGGTCCATCTCCCGCAAGACTTGCGTGACGCTGTCCTGCCCCTCTTTGAGAGCCCGCAGGCGCCCACGCATCGCTTCGAGCGTACGGATCTGGCGCTCGACCTCCTCGGTGCTCTGGTTGGTATTGGCGGCCAGGCGCGACAGCTCGGTGAGCTCGATCTGGAGCACGTAGAGCTGGTACTCGAGCCGGGCGAGGGTGAGCGCGCTGGCGATGCGCTGGATAGCGATGTCGCGCGCGGTCGGGGGCATGAGCGACAGCTGCTGGAGCAGTGACCGCGTGACGGGAATGCCCGGGGCGGACACATTCTGGAGATCCTCGACCGTCGGTGTCCCACCCGTCTTGACTTGGTCGACGAGTGCCGTCAGTTGCTGGCCGTAGTCCTGGTAGAGCCGGCCCCACTCCTGCTCGAGGCCGTCTGGCTGGCGCTTCTTGAACTCCTGCCGGCGGCCGCTGCTGCTGCCCCGGAAGTTGACGTCGCCGAGGACCGTCCTCGCGAAGCGCTGGGTGTCCTCGTCGGCGCCGACCTGCTTGAGACCGTCGTCGACGATGTTGATGTCGCCGACCTTCCCGAAATCGAAGCCGACGAGCTCGGTGCTGCCGATCCCGCGGCACTCATCCTGGGCGACGTAGCGCGGAACGCCAGCGGCCGTCTTCTCCTCGATGCACTGCACCTCGCGCTTCTTTCCCATGCGCGAGCCGTAGTCCAGGGCGGCGGCCTCCACCGCCTGGCACTCGGCGGCCCGGGCCTGGAGGATCCCCGACGCCATCGACTTGAAGTGCTTGTAGGCGTCGCAGAGCGTCGGCGACAGGTAGCACATGAGGACCAGCGGTGCCGCGGAGATCGCGGAGGAAGCGAGGTTCTTGAAGTAGCTCTCGAGGGCGTTGACATCGAACAGCGCCGTGAACTCCGCCGCGAAGTCGATGCCGCAGCCCTTGCCAGTGCTACCGGAGATGGAGCCGATCGTCCCGACGCCACCGGACGGCGCCGGGAGCGGGAGCCCAGCGCCGCCGCGGTAGTTCAGCCCGGACTGCTCCGTGCCCTCGTACAGCTCGAACTGCGACTGCGGCGTGCTCTTCGTGACCGTCTGGTCCCACAGGTCCGCTGCGCCGACGCCACTGACGTGACTGACGAGGAGGATGGCAGCGCTGAAGAGGATGGTGAGCGCCGCCCTGGAGGCGGCGAGCAGAGCGGGCATGGTTCAGCTCCTCAGCTGGCAGGTGTCGCCGGCCGGTGGCCCGCTGGAATCGAGCGCTGGCGGGGGCTGACGACTGGCCAGGGCGGCCAGCACAGCGACGAGGCGATCCGGCGGCTGGAGGCCGCGCGCGACGTGAAGGAGCCTCGGGCCCTCATAGAAGAAGAGCGTCGGATAACTCCGGACGCCGAGCCGCTGACGGAGGCCAGCGTCCCCGTGCACCACCGTGAAGGCGAGGGTGGACCGAAGCGCCTGCACATCCTCGGGTTTCGACTCGAACGCGATGCCGCGTACCGGGACGCGGGTTGCGAGCTGGTTGATGGTGGGCGTCTGCTGCCGCGAGTACGGACACCAGGTCGCGAACGCGTAGACGATCGAGATCCGGCGCGCCGCCGTGTCGCCAGAGGACGACCCTTGCAGCTGAGTGGTCACCGTCGCGGACGGAGAAGGGAGTGGCGGAGGCAGGGATTGCGGTGTCGCGCCGCCTCCCCCGCCATTGGGCTCCGGCCGTGCGACCGGGAGGGTGAACGGTCCCTGAGTCGCGATCCCGAACTCCTGCGCGGCGACGTCTCGCATGACACTCACCGCTTCATCCATGCGGCGCATCCGCGTCAGGTTCCACGCGAGGTACGCCCGCGCGTTCTCTGGCGTCGGCCTTTCGAGGAAGTCGCGGACGGGCCTTGGCGGCAGATACACGCGGAGCTGCCCGTCGGGCCCACGGACGGGCTCGGCCCAGATCGACTCTTCGATGCGCAGGGCTTTCGCCGATGGTGCCTCGGAGACTTCTTGCGGCCCCGCGTTCGGTGGGCCCTCGGTGCTCGGAGGCTGGGTGGACGCTGTCGTGGGACACGGCTCGAAGAAGACGATCTCGTGACACGAGAAGAAGCCTTCAGTGTCGGCCGCAAGCACGACGCTCCCGCCTCCTCCCACGAGCAGAGCCAGACCAAGGGTGATCGTCACGCACTTCATGCGGGGCGTTGGCCCGAGCGCCCTCCGGCGGGGGCGACTTCCGACGGCAGCCGAAATCATCCGGCGCGACGCAGGTCGACCGTGACCGGGCCGCGAGGGGCTGCCGGACCCTGGCTCGACGGGAGTCCCTTGATCCTGGCGCACGCGATGTTGATCAACGGGTCCCGCCTCAAGACGGCGGACGAGCACACCTCCTCCGGATCGATGCAGCACGTCCGGCGCTCGTACCAGACCCAGAGGTAATGGCCGGTCGCGGAGCCTGCCCCCGACTCCCAGGAGTTCGGCGGGAACCCCGGCTTCATGCACTGCGAGAGCTTGGGGTATCCGAGGTTCACGTTGTTCGTCAGCGTCGCTTGAACGAAGGACGGCCGGATGATCGTGTGCGACCCGGATAGCCACGCGACATCGACTGAACGGTAGAAAGCTATCGCCGAGGCGACGGGGTCCGAGCCGGTGCCCCACCCGCTGCGCGGCGAGAGCAGGCCCCAGACGCCGACGGGGTAGGACGTCGTGGTGTCCCCACGGCGCCACGTGGGATCGATGTCGCTCAGGAAGTAAGGGATCATCTCGAGGACTGACGTCTTGTTCTGGCTCTTACACGGGAAGATGCAGCCGGCCGGATCGACCTCCCTCAGCGGAAATGGCCACACCCGGGCCTCGTGAAAGCGGGCATCGGTCGCCGCCTTCGACAGGCCCGTGAAGGCCTCGGTGTTGACGAGGAGCGTCGGCTCCCAGTACGAGAAGAATACGCATGGGCGAGGCGGCCAGCCTGGACACACGCACGGTGTGATGACCATCTCCACTCAGCCCCACTGGATGAGGCTGGCGGGCTCGACGGATGGAAGCTCGCCGGCGGCGCCCTTCCCGATCGCGAGCAACGAAAGGCTCGCGACGGCGAGTAGCAGGAGGAGGGCATGGAGCACGTCAGGACGCGGCGGCAACGAGCGTTGCATCTTCGGGCTCCTCGCGCGGCGTCTCGGCGCCGGCCGGTGCGGGTTCCGGTGGTGTGCAGCGGAAATAACTGGCGGTCAGGTCGCGGAAGAGCTGCACGACGCGCTCCTTCTCTTCCCAGTAGAGGGGTATCACTCGCCGGTGAGCCGGTAGCCACACCCACGCGTCGTAGCGGACGGAGCCGCTCGGGAAGAGACAGACTTCGAGTGACAGGTGTCCGTGCGGATGCCATCGAAGCGGGATCGTATGGAGGTGTCGTACGAGGCCGTCACGCTCGAGTCGCGTGAACCGCACGGGCAGCAGGCGCTCGGGCCGGTCGAGCTCTCGCAGCCGATCGAAGCTCCGGCCGCGCGACGACGGATGGAGAACCCAGGTCCCGTGGTCCTTGAGAGCCAGGACCGGGCGCTGCCCCGGCCCGGTCACGATCCAGCCGGACACGACGGGTTCCTTGGAAGCCAGGAGCATCTCACGGAGCGCGGGCGACTCCGGGGCCCGCAGGAGGGCAGCCTTCGGGAGCATGAGCCGATGCTCCTGCCGCGGCGGGATGTCACCGGGCCCGGGCGCTACGCGAAATCGACCGGCCAGGAGGTGACGACGGTAGTACGCGATTGTGGGCGGCAACGACTGTCGCGTACGCGCGGTGCTCATGGCCACGCCTCAAGGCCGCGGGACGGGAATCCAGGCCGAGCGCCCAGTGGGCTGTCCCCGGGTGAGCGACACGATGGCAACGTGCTCGATCGGCCAGTGGTCGTTGGCGTCCAGGGTGATGGCGGGAAGCAGACGACTCTGCCAGCTGCGGAGTGACCGCGCCGCTCCGAGGAGCCCGGCCCCATCTGCGTTCGGGCCCGCTCGCCGGAGGACCTCGTTGGTGACCTCGCCGAGCGCGTGCCCCCAGAGCGTCAGGCGCGACGGGCGCTCGCCGGGAAGGACTTGCTGGAGGACGGCCAGGTGCCACGCGAGCGTCGCGGCGTCCGTCTGGAGCCAATCGGCTACGGCGAGGCCGGAGACCGAAGCGAGTTCCGCCCAGTCGTAGGGCTCGAACACGGCGGCGAAGATCGCCGGCGGCGGGGCGCAGGCCGACGTCGCCTCGCCACCCGTGCATCCTGCTGGCAGCGCGAGGACCGCTGCGGCGACCTCCGCCACACGTTTCGGAGCGCCGATGATGAGCGCTGCCTCGGGGGCGATCGCGCCGGGCATCGGCACGGCTTTGCTCTCCGGCTGCACGCTGACCTCGGTGATGCCCGTGAGGCCCGCCTTTCGGACGCCTGCGATCCGGTCACGGCCGTCCTCGGTGTCTACCCAGATGACCCAGACGCCCTGCCCGGCGGGCTCGCCTCCGCGGGTGCGGACGCGCTCGTCGACGGCGCGCTGCATGGCCTGGGCGAGGACCTGTGTGGCACCGGCCCCGGCCGGCGGGAAGCCGACGACGTGCGGCCCGGTGGCCCAGTGGCTGACGGTCGTCGACAAGAACAACGTCGGCGTCTTGGTGTAGCCGAGATACGGAAACAGGCTCGCCACCGGGTACGTTTCGAGGGGTGAGAGGAACGCCTCCACTCGGTGATAGTTCTCGAGGAATCGCGCGGCCGGGATCGTTCGGAGCGGCATCGAGCCGTCGTCCTTGACGACGACCTCCCCGGCGCCGCTGCTCGCGACCACCGCCTGGGCGACGCGGAGGATGGCGCCCACCTTGGCCCGCGGGCCGGTGAGCGGCCCGATGCCGCCGAGCCGCGTCGGCGTCGCCTCCGGCTCTGCACCCACGTCGCTGCGCTTGGGGCTTTGCGATGCGCTGAGTGTTGCTGGCTGGGTCGACTGGTTCGGATGAACCGAGGCGGATGGCGCCGCCGATTTCGCACGCTCGGACCAGAGATCCGCCGAGACGGGATGGGAGAGCATCAGCGCCAACGCGGCCGCCGCGACCGTCGTGAAGACTGCAAGGGCCGTGATGACGCCCGGCCGCCGGCCGCGGCTCACTGGAGGCCTCCAAGCATTCCGTCGAGGCTCGGAACTCCGAAAGCCGTGACGATGCGGCCGCGGGGGTCCTCGAGACGGAAGAAAGGGACGCTCCGGATCCCGAGTGCCTGGAGCCGGCCCGGCTCCCAGCGCAACGGCACGCCGAGCTCCATCGTGAGGATGCTCTTCGCGGTGGCGGGCTCGAGCCGTGCGAACGCGGCGGGGTCGACCACGAGGATCTGGACCTCGATTCCAGGATGGGACCGACGGAAGTCGCGCAGACTCTGGAGCGCATCCACGGTGGAGGGGCACGGCAGATCGATGACGAGCGTGATGCTGAGGCGCTGCGGCGGTGTCCGGACGTCGGGCTGCGTCGCGACCGGCGGTACACCGGGACCGCGCTGGGGCACGCACACGACGCCGAACGACCCCAGCTGGAGCGGCTGCGCCACCGCGCCCGACGGCACAGCGAGAAGGAGCACGCCCACGATCCAGATCACCCGCATCTAGAAGGGCCCCTCCTTGCCGCCCGGCTGTCTCGATGCCCACGGGACTTGCCAAGTACCGGGCCTCACGACGACCCACTGCCGATGAGCGGGGATGACCATGCCGCCGACGACCTGAGCCGGAACCCAGATCTCCTGCATCACGGGACCGATGTAGTAGAGGCTCTCGGGCCGCCTGGGCGAGACGACCACCGGCAAACCGCCGTTGCTCTGAAGTTTTTGGAGGGTGTCGCGGACACCCTGACGGTAGGCCTCGGCCTCGACCCCGGAGCGGCCCTTGTTCTCCTGCGCGTTCGTCCATGAGGCGAAAGTGACCACGGTCCCGAGCGCAGAGAGCGCAGGAAGGATCGCCGTCGCGCACCCCTGGGTGCCGAGCGCGCCGGCGAGCACCACCGGAAGCCATAGCGCTGAGCGAAGCCTTATCACGGAGACGTCCCTCCTTGGACGTTCGCAGCGAGGAGCTTGTCGAGGGCTGCGTCGACACGTCCGCCGGCTTCCTCGAGTGCGGCGCTCCAGCGGCCAATATCGGCGGGGTGCGTGGTGGCGACCCAGTACGTTGCGGGATCAGGGATGATGCGTACCATGCACCGTCCGCCGGGCGTGACGAGCATCGCCTCCGAGTAGCGGCCGGGGACGTTGGTCGCGCTCGCGAGGGCCTGGAGGTGCTGGTCGCTGAAGCCGAGCGCGTCCTTCATGCGCTTGAGGGCATCGAGCTCCTGGCGCAGGAAGATGCGGTTCGGGCAGTTGTCGCGGATCGCCTGCCCGGCGGGCCCGTCGAAGTCCGTCAGGAACTGACTGATGAAGACCGCGGCCGTCCCGAGCTTGCGGTACGTCCGGGCGATCAGCGCGAGGATGGTCGCGCCGTACTCGGACTTGAGGATGGCCCATGCCTCGTCGACGAAGATGAACTTCCGCTGCTCGCGCGGCCCCTGGCCGAAGAACGTCGTCACTAGGTGCAGCAGCGCCATGACGAAGACGGCCTGGAGTGACGGTGTCCGTTCCAGCTCCTTGAGCTCGATCACGGTCAGGCCGGGCCGGATGACGAGGCCGTTCGGGCCGTCGAAGAAACGTCCGAGGGGGTTGCCACGCAGGTAGGGGGCGACCATGCGCATGAGGCGAAGGCCCAGGCGGTCGACGTCGTAATCGGGGTGCTTCAGGAACTGGACGACGTCGGTGATCGTGATCTCCTGGTTGCGCTCAGTGCTGGAAAACGCCTGGGAGACCGCGGAAGTGAGGATCCCGAACTGCTCAGGGTCGAGGCGGAAGCGCTCCCGGCCGCCCGAGGCCATCTCGGCGAGCACGTTGGCGACGAACATCTGGTGATCGGCGTCGCCCGGGCCGAAGCACGGGTTGAGGGTGACGACGTTGTTGGGGTCGACGGCGAGGTACTGTCCGCCGGCGAGCTGAGCGAGGCGGCGGTAGCTGTCTCCCTTGTCGAGCACCACGATGTCGGCGCCGAGCGAGAGGTGCTGGAGGATCATGTCGATCGCCGTGAAGCTCTTGCCGGAGCCGGTGACCCCGGACACGGCGACGTGCATGCCGACCGAGGAGTCGAACGGGTCGAAGAAGATCGGCGAGCCGGTGCGCCCGAGGAAGATTTGCGCCGGCGTCCGGGTGCCCGCATACCCGCCGTAGAGCGGGACGAGGTCGGCCAGGTTCTGGCTCAAGAGGGTCCGCGCCCGGCGGCTGTTGGTCTCGAGTTCCGGGTCGTACCCGAACGGCAGGCTCTCGATCCACGACATCAGCGTGATCGCCTGTTCGACGCTGGCCCGGCACTGGAGCTGCGCGAGCGCCGAGAGCAACTGCCCCGTGCGGCTCTGGAGCCGGTCGGCCCGCTCGAGGACGACGAAGTGGAAGGCGGTGCGACAGAGGCGGAGACCGGCCGAGAAGGCCTGGTCCGTGAGGGCGCCGAGCTCCTCGTGGATGCGCGCGGCCTCGACGCGCTGGTCGCCCAGAAGCCCGAAGCGCTGGCTGAAGGCGAAGAAGCGTTTCCGGTTCATCCAGGACCGCGCGGACTCCGGGTCGAGAACCGAGCCGGCGAGCGTCATCCAGCCGAGGCCCGAGCGGCGAAGCAGCGTGCTCGGCGTACCGGGCTCGGGGCTCAGCGTGAAGTGGCCCGGACGTGTTGCCGGCGGGAGGCCCAGGAGTGAGACCACGTGCCCTTCGAGCGGCCCCAACGCGAACGCGTTCGGCCGGAAGGCCGCGGCGCTCTCGGCGACCTGGTGGTTCAAGGGCCGGCGGCGGTCCCATGTGGGCGGCGCATGCGACGAGCTCGGATTCAGGAGCCTCCACAGGATCTCCAGGAGCAGCTGGCCGTCGATCGGTTTCGCCTCGACCCCGAGCGTGCGTGCGAGCACGTTGGCGTGCTCGCTGAGCCTGCTCATCACCAGGACTGCCTCATCGCGGTCGCGGCGAGCGAGCTCGATCCCGTCGAACGGCGCGAAGCCGCGAAGCTTGCGCCGCCACCCGCGCTGCCGGCTGGCCGCGGGCCACCAGCGGAGCGTGAGCACCAGCTGCAGTGTTTTCGGGGCGAGCAAGTCGTCGTCGACGAGTGCGCGGTAGTGCCGGTTGCGGCCGGCGACGATGCGGGAGGTCAGTGCCGAGGCAGCGCGCATCGCCTGCCAGGCGGTGAGCGCCGCGTCGATCGTCGGCGACTGGAGCAGCAGGACCTGGAAGGCAGCGTCCGTTGGGATCTGGTGGAGGAAATGCTGGATTGCACGGTGCGTCGATGCAGTGGCGCCGGAGTCGAGAAGCTCGACGTCGGCCATCGGCAGTTCCCAGCCCAGCCCGAGGCTGCCGTCCGCGAGCACGTGGACCGGCAGGTCGTGCCGCTGCTCGACCCACCGCCACGGCAGGAGGTCCGTGAGCGGCGGATCGTCGGTCTTGAGGGTCCGGATCCCGTCCCACGTCCAGCGAGCCGCAGTCGTCATGGCCGGGGGGCCGTCTTTCCGGGCCTGACCCCAGGCGTTACCGCTGGCGATGAGGTGCCGGCCGCCGGAGCCCCGGTCTCCGGAGTCGGCTCGAGCGGACCGGGTGGCATGGGAGCCTTCGGGTCGATCGTCCACGGCACCACCGTGCGCCGGCCCGCCTGGATTGGCGCTGGCCAGGGAGGCGGCGTCGCGTCGGGAGGCACCGCCACGCCGAGGCCGTTCGTGCGGAGCGGCTGCTCGACGAACCACTGCCACGTTTTGATCGGGACGAAGACCCAGTGGCCCTGGACGAGGTTGCCGTCCTCGGTGACGTGCGTCGGGACCCAGATGCGGCGCACGTCGGGCGGGACGACGAGCGGCATGTAGGGCGCCTGGTACCCGAAGCCGTGCTGCGCCGCCGCGGTCGGGGGCGGACTGGTCGGCGCAGCGGTCTCCGCGACCGCGAGGGCTTCGTGCATCGAAGGCGAGGACGTGGTTGTCGTGGCACACGCCCCGAGAGCGAGGCCAGCGAGGACCAGGGCCGGCGTCAGTCGAGCGTACGCCATGGGTTGTCTCCCGCCGTCTGGACGAGGGGAAGGCCTTCGATCGTCACGCCGTTCTGGATGACGGCCGCGCCGGTGATGCCGGCGCGGACGAAGATGACGGGCACGAGCGTCTCGAGCTGCCGCTCGAAGAAGCGCGACATGCGCTCGGCGGTCGTGGCCAGGCCTTGGAGGGCGGCGAACTGGGCGGTGTTCCCCGCGACGGTCGTCTGGGTGCTGCCGAGCGGGGTCGTCGTGATCGTCGTCTCCGCCTGGGCGAGCGCAGCCGCGCCGCCCTGGATGAACGCGGAGAGCGCGACCTTGGCGAGGAACGAGCCGGTGTGCTCGATAATCTCGCCCGGCATGCCGAGGACACCGTCCGGCCCGCTGACCCATCCAGCTAGCGGCGCGGCGAAGACCCGCCCATCGGGCAGCGTGCAGGACAACTGATCGAGCTGGAGAATGGCGCGACGGCTCACGTAGTCGCCGACCGCCTTCGCGATCGCAACGCACCGCTCGACGGGCACGCGGTGCCGATTCGGAGCGAACGCGGCCTCGTTGAAGTGAAGCAGGACCGGGAATGGCTGGCTTCCCCGTACCGGGGCATAGACACCCGAGAGCAGCGTCGCGGAGAGAAAGCTCCCGGCGGGGAGGTGAACCATCTTCACCGGCGGCGCCGTGGCCCCCCTCGGTGGCGGTACCGGGCCCTCGACTATCTTGAAACGCGTGAGCCGCGGCGGTGCGGGAGTGGTGGGCGGCTCCGGCGGCCGGACCTGCGGTGGCTCGACCGGCCGCGGCGGCACGCGGGGAACGTCGCCGAAGATGCGGCTGAGGTCTTCGGGCTTCGCTGGCGGCGAGCTCGGCCTGGGCTTGGCGGCTGCTTCCTTCTGCTGGTCGTCGAGCTTCTTCCGGAGCTCCTCGAAGCGGTTCAGGAGCTTCCCGTACTCCTCACGCAGCCGGTGGACCTCGCCCTGCAGTTGTACGTCGGGGGAGAGGAGCCGCGGGCCAGGTCCGTCGGCCCCGCTCGGCCGCTGCGGGGCCTGCCGCGGCCTGCCTGCGTCGGGGCCCGGAAGGACGCTCCAGACGACGAACGCCAGCAACGCGGCGAGAGCGAGCCCCACGCCGGGCCGCTGACGGATCAGCGTCCAGAGGCGCCGGAGGACCTCGCGACTCATTCCGGGATCCGGACGAGGTAGACCTTCATCTTCTGCTGCGCTGCAAGGGCCTCTTCCGGCTTCGTCGGTCGTGGAGCGAGGCTCTCGCGCTCGGCGTGGACGGCAAGGAGCCCTGGGAAGTGGAGGGATTCGAGCGCGAGTCGGAGCCACTGGTCGGCGAGGTTCTCGGCCTCGAGGACGAGCCCCTCGTAGTGCGGCGATTTCCAGGTGGCGAGCGTGCGAAGCACGAGGACCGAATCGTTGTAGGCGACGAAGGGCTGCGCGTTGCGCGTCACCGAGACGCCGGGCTCCTGGACACCCAGGATCATGGCCCGCATGAGGCGGAGAGGGGTCAAAGTGCCGCTGCTCTCCGGCGTCGTGCCAGGCGAGCGGCTCCTGGCGGCAGAGCCGGGCACGATGCGCAACGTCAGATCCGCCTGCTCGGGCGCCACGGACCGCGCGAGGAGCGGGATCTGGTCGTCGTTGGCGAGGATGACGAAGATCTCGCCGGCATAGTCCGGAACGAGCGGCGAGAGGAAGAGACGGCTGGCGACCGTCTCAAGCGTGAGCGTGTCCTTGCTCGCGGTGGTGACGATCGAGGTGATGGCGGCCGGGAACACGATCGCCGTCGTTCGGCCGATGGCCAGGTTCACGGTAATCGGCTGCCCCGTCCACGGCGCCAGACGCACCGTCGGAAGCTGAGGGCCTTCCGCGAGATCCTGCGCCGACGCTGTGACAAACGACGCGACGAGCGCGACCACGCCGATCTCGACACGAAATCGCCTCGACAGTGCCATCCGCGCGTTCCTTCTCTTTTCGCTCGCCGTCAGGAGTTCTGGTCGGGCGCGGTCGAGGGCGCAGGTTTTGGGGGTCGCCCCACGCTGACGCGCGCGATGGCGAGCCCCGCCGGGTTGGCATCCGAGGGCCTCGCCCGCACGAGGTCGAACTCGTAGGCGATGTCCTCCTCGGTCATCAGCGTGGCGCGGCTCCAGCTCAGCCGGTGCCCCGAGACACGCACCGTCCATCGATCCGCCGTGGCGGCGACGACGAGGCTATCGCGCACGGTGAAGCTCGTGCTCAGCTGGCGCTCCTCGATCGACTGCAGATCGGCCGCGGCCTGGGCTGCGAGCTGGCGCTGCAGGCTCGGTGTCATGTGCACGCGCATCCGGTCGTAGCTCTGGCGGGCCGTCGCCGGCATGAGGTTCCCGAACACGAGGGCGACCTGGCTGGCGAAGGCTTCGACCAGCTCCGACGGGACACGGTCGGCCCGCGCCAGGCCGCCGACCGCCATCCCGCGGGACCCGGCGAAGAAGTAGACCGGGGCAGGCCGCGAGGCCTGGAAGACGAGGAGCGCGATCAGCCCGAGACACGCGACGCCGAGCAGGAGGGCGCTGACTCTCCAGCGTCCGGCCTCCGCTTCGAGCTGCGCCCGCCACTCGAAGTAGCTCGGGCGCATCACCGCCACGGCGAGTACCTCTGCCCTGATGCCGGGGGCGCCTGGGGCCAGCCGGGCAGGGGGAAGCCCAGGAGCCAGAACGCATGACGCAGTGCGCCGGGCGGGCGCCCGCGCTTGGCGAGGCGGATGGCGAGCATCGCGAAGACGCCGGCGGCTACGCCGGCAAACGGCGTTGAGAGGACGTAGATGATGACCGCGAGGCTGCCGATCAGCGTCCAGTCTTCGCCGTCGAGGCCGAGCACCCGGATGGGCTCATCGACGGTGCGGGGGCAGTGGTGTTCTAGCATCCCGTCCCGGCGCCCGCGGCACTGGCGAAGAGCGTCCGGACGATGTCCGCCGAGAAGGCGATGACGAAGGCCGCGACGAACGAGGCGACGCCGAGGCCCAGGTTGCGGGCGATGACGCTGGCGGCACCGAAGATGATGAGACCGATCGCGATGACCTTGCCGACCGGCCCGCTCAGGTAGCCCCAGACGGTACCGAGGAGCTTGTTGAAGCCCTCGATGCCGACCGTCTGCGAGCAGTCGATGCCGGTCTGCGCGAAGGCCGGAACGGTCCAGACCGCCCAGGCGAAGAGCAGCGCCACGGCGATCGAGACGGTCCACCGCTGATCCAACGAGTCGTCTGGCACCGGGTTCATAGTCCTGGCTCCTTGTGTGGAAGCGCCGACGGCGTCCGCGGCTGACGCTGGTGAGACAGCCCGTCGTAGAGGTACTGCCCCGTGATCTCGACGGGCAGGTGAGGTCCGGGCTCCCGTGAGTCCGGCACGAGGAACCGCTGGAGACCCACGCTGATCGTCCTTAGCTCCGCGAGGAATCGTTCGGTATCGAACGTCCCGACTCGGCCGTACTGGCCAGCCTGCTGGGCGAGCTGCTCGGCGCGAGCGAGACTCGCGAGAGCCTGCGCGAGGTAGATGCGCGCGGCGGCGTCCGACGGAACGACGTGGACCTGAGGCGCGCCGCGCTTCAGCGGCGGGTCCGAGGCAGACTTGCTCGGAATGGCCACCAGCGACAGGCCCAGGAGGGCACCCACCAGACGGCGTCCGCTCACGGAATCACCGGGACGGCGCCGGGCTCGAGTTCTTCGAACTCGGTGGCGTTGGTTTCGGCGCGGCCGGTGGGCTCTTGGTTGGGACCAACCGCTCGGGTGCGGGCTTGGCGGTCTGAACCGCCGGCTCCAGCCGCTGGAACGCGCGCTCCACGCTTGCCAGGAGGACCTCGAGGGAGCGCTGCAGAGCCGCCACCTGCATCCGGAGCTTCGCGATCTCCTGCGCTCGCTGGTCCTGGCGTGTCCTGGGCGATGCCTGCAACCGGCCGGCGAGGCCTTCACGCTCCGGAGCCTGGACGGCGGGCGCCGACTGGATGCGGCGGATGACGGCCGCCGTCGCGGCGGGCTCGTCGGGCGCTGGCTCCGCCGCCACGGAGGGCGCTAGAGCGAGTGTCAGGGACGGAAGGAACCCGGCAGCCGCAAGGACAAGTGCGACGCTGCGGGCGTGCCTCTTCATTTGCCACTCCTCCGTGCTGGCTCGTCGCGAGTCACAAGTTCGTTCATGGACGTCGCGTGCAGCGTAGCCGGCGGTCCCGAGATCGGCGCGAAGCCAACGAGGTCAGCGAGAAGGAGCCGGCTGCACCCCGAGCGCGTAGCCGCCGACGGGATAGAAGAAGCTGCGGCCCGCGAAGGAGATCGTGACCCCGTCTTCTGCGATGGTCGTGACCACGAAGTCGGGGAGCTTCTGGCCTTCCTGGGCCTTGAACAAACCGCGGTTGTCGCCGTCGCCGGTTTCGATCCAGGCTTCCTTCGGCTCGAGTGTCACGAGCCGGACGCGCATCTGCGGAGGTGCCGGCGGCCCTGCGGGCTGCGCGAGTGGCGCTTGCGCCGGGCGCTGCGAGGGAATCGGGCCTGCGGTCGGGAGCGCTGTCGATAGGCTTGTCTGCCGCGCCAGTGAGTTCGCCTCCTTCTTCGGGTCGGACGCTCGGCTCTCCTGCCTGAAAAGGCGCCGCGGGTTCTTGCGCAGCTCGTTGGCCTCGAGTTCCGCCTTCAGCTTCTTGAGTTTGAGCTCTGCGGTCTGGGCGCGGAGGTTCTCGACCGCCGCCTCATGGGACGCCTCGGCGAGCTCGTTGTAGGGTCGGCCCCCCGGAGCACCGCTCTCCTGCCCGCTGGCGCCTGGCGGCGTCCCACGCGGGTCGCGCGGAAGCGGCATATGAAACGTCGGGACCGGCGTCTGCTCCCCAGGCGGATCATCCGGACCGCGAGAAGGCGTCTCGGCAGTGGACGGAGAGGACGTCGGCGTGCCCGTCTGGGGTGAAAGGCTACCCTGGAGGGGCGGTACCTCCTGCGTCAGTGCAGTGCGGCCCTGCGGCAGGAGACGCGGCAATGCGAAGTCCTCGCCTCCGCCGCGGCCCCAGCTGAAGTAGACCGCGCCCAGGCCAACGGCGAGGCCCCCGAAGACAAGGATCGTCCTCGGCGAGCGCTGTCGCCACGGCGAGAGACGGCGTGCGCCTTCGGTGTGTGGTTCTTGGTCCTCGCCGGCGGGCGGAGGGGCGGTGCCCTCGGTGTCCAGCTCGAGGCTGTCGGGTGGCGGGCGACGGAAGAAGCGGAACATCGGTGCCGACCTCCTTGCCTATGGGCCGAGCGCGACGGTGCGGAGAATTCCGGTCCGCCCATCCCAGTCGATGTGCGTCAAGAGGAGAGCGTAGTTCTGCACCGCGACGTCGAGCCAGTCGACGGCCGCCGGGGGCGAAACGTCCGTCTGTATCGTGATCTTTACCGTCTCGCCGGTGAATGGGGCCCACCGGTTGCTCTGTTGAGCAGCCGGCTCGAGTTGCATGTGCGCGTGCAGCGGCGTCGGCTGTCCGAACATGCCGTGGTCCAGCTGAACGAGAGTGTGGATGACCGCAGGTAGGGGGCGAGCGTCAGGTTCGACCGATTGCAGCCGATCGAAGTCACGCTGTGCGCCTGCGACCAGCGCCTCCGCCTCCAGGGCCCGACTGCGCACGCTCAGCGCGTCGGGTATCCGCGTCAGGCCGGCGACACCGATCACGAGCCCGAGGGCGATTCCTGCGATGGCCAGCCGATCCATGCCTCCTCCGGGGAGTCCATCGTCACAACCCAGCCGACACCGTCGGAGGCCCTCCGGGGCCGGACAGAAGCCCGCTCGCCGAGAGCCCTCGCGAAGCGCTGGGCCGACTCGAGCGATGTCGTCTCCAGTTCGACCTTCCAGTTCCCCTGCTCGAGGAACCCGCGCAGCGCCGGACGGTCGTTTGCGGTTAACGTCGCGAGTGCAGCCGCCCAGGTGCCGAAGCCGGTGCGGTTGAGTTGGCGACGCAGGTGGTCGCCTCGCGCGAGTAGCACACCGTCGCGGGCAACAGCTAGGCGCTGGACCGCCTGGTGAGCGGCGGCAACGCGTTGGTGTGAGGCCCATCGGAGCCACTCCGCCCAGCTGGCGAGGACCACGGCTCCGACAAGCACGGAGACGCCGACGGTGCGCTGAAGCAGCAGCGCGCGGCGGCGCATGTCGAGGAAGGGGTGCATCGCTCCCTACGAGGCCCGTCTGGCGACGGCCGGTGCGACGATCGTGGGCGTGAGCGTCAGGACGAGCTCGGTCCTGACGGCGCTCTTCTTACGTGCCCCGAACAGCCACCCGACGATCGGCACGTGCTTCAAGGCGATCGGGAAGCCCAGGCGCTCGTCACCGTCCGGCGAGCTGAACAGCCCGCCCAGCACGACGGTCTCACCGCTGCGTAGCCTCACGGTCGTTTGCAACGAGCGTCTGTCGACGTCAGGCGCCTCGATGCTGGCCGGTCCCGAGGCGACCTTCCGGATGTCGCGTACCTGAGAAAGGATCGGCGCGACGTTGAGGATGACCTCGTCCTGAACGATGCGGGCCGTGAGCGGCAGGATGACGCCATCCTGGACAGCACCCAGCTTGAGAGCGGACATCGAGGCTCCCGTCACACCTGTGACGGTCTGCGAGGCCTCCGTGACGAAGGCCCGGACGCGACCCGCCTGGACGATGGCGGGGTGGCCGTTGAGAAGCCGGATCGAGGGTTGGCTGAGCACCTTCACCTTGCCCTGGCTGGACAGGGCCCGGATGAACTGGCGGACTCCGCGCGGCTCGCTGAGGCTTACGCCCATCGGCAGCGTCAGAGGCATCGTGACCGCCCCGGCGACGCTCACGGAGGCGTCCCCGACGAGCGAGTCCCACACGCGTGACCAGTCCATCCCGTAGCCATCAGACCCCTCGAGAGTGACCTCGAAGGCGTGGATCTCGACCGCGACCTGCTGGGCAGCTTCGGCCTCGGAACGCGCCAGGAACCTGTCGATCTCGCGGAGCCGATCCGGGCGGTCGCGCACGGTCACGAGGCCGAGCGTGGGGCTGAGGACGACCGTCCCGTCCCTGGAGGCGATGGCCTTGACGGCAGCCTCCAGCTCTGTCCAGGTGGAGACATCGGGAACCTTGATCGCGACTTCAGCTCGTGGGCCGAGGTTGACGCTTTTCGTGAGGGACGTGGCCTCGGACAGGGAGACAGCTGGAAGGGAGATCGTCCAGCTTCGTGTATCGAAGGCGTAGACAACGAGCGCGTCTCCGTCGACGCGCGAGGACAGACCCAGGGGCGTCAACACAGCGCCGAGCGCCTCCCGAATCGTAAGGCGCTGGAAGGTGGCGGAGACCGGCGTTCCGGCTGTTACTTCTTGCTCGGTGACCAGGCGGAGGCCGGCCTGGTCGGCGAGGCGAGAGAGCAGCAGATTCAGCGGAGCACCGCCCGCTGTTAGCGTGATCCGCCGGTCAAGGGGATCGGGCCGCTTGGGTGCTTCGGCGACCTCCACGGGTCTAGGCGCCGCGGGCTTCGGCGTCTGGGGCTGGCTTGGAGCGTCGAGCCACGTCAGTTCTTCGGCCAGGATGCTCGCCCTGTCCTCCTCGCTGAGCGCCAACGAGCCGTGACCCGAGGCGCAGGAGGTGAGCCCTACCGTGGCGAGCGCGAGGATGAGAGCGCGTGGGACCTTCATGGCGCCAACGTAGTCGGACGAAAGCCCCACAGAGGGGCATCAGGATGGCTCATTAGGCCGGGCTTCCTGACCCCGGCGGGGTTTTGGTCCGACTACGACGCCGGCTTGTGGGTGTCTGCTAGTGCGTGCCTCACCCGAGAATGAGGTTCGTGACCCAACCGAAGACCACGGCGCCCACCAGGGACACCCCGAGATACAGCCCGAACACGCGCTGATTAACCACACCCCACACTGCCGACATGGCAGGAACTGTGGTCACAGGCCCTGCGATGAGGAACGCGATCGCCGCGCCGGGCTGCATTCCTTGCGCGAGCAGGCCCGAGACGATTGGCAGGGCCGCGACGTTGTTGAGGTAGAGCGGGATACCGACCAGCGCGGCCAGCACGACCGCGAAGCGGCTGCCCACCCCGAGCACGCTGGCGATGGCAGGCTGGGGCACGTAGCGAACGATCAAGGCTTCGAGGAGGAACGCCAGTAGGAGCCACCTTCCGAGCCGCCAACTCTCGACTGCCATCTGGCGCCCGGTAGTAGGCCAGTCGATCCGCCGGAGCCGTTGCCCGACCGACGGTTCGGAGGAAGGCGCGCAACACGAGGGCGTGGCAGAGGCAGCGGTGGCGCAGCACGAAGGAGCCATTCCTTTGGCGTCGGAGCCCCCGGCAATGACCGGCAAGCGCCCCTTGGTCGTCGATTGCAAGGCCTCACTTCGCCGAAGCACGTTCCTTCCGAGCAGGCCGCCCCGCATCAACGCGATTGTCAGGTATCCCGCGCCCAAGCTAAGGACGAGGGTCGCGACCATCCGCACCACGGCAAGCGGCCATCCGAGCATCGACACCGTGAGCGCAAACTTCTCCGGATCCATCGTGGGGGAGGCAATCCAGAACGACATCACAGGGGCCAGCGGGACACCGCTATAGAGCAGGCCGTTGATCACAGGGATTACTGTGCAGGCGCAGAGTGGGCTGAACGCCCCGACTGCTGTAGCGAAGATCACCGCAAGGCCGAGGCGGGACTCCACGGCCCGGCGGATCAATCCGTCGAGCTGCAGGGCGCGGATGAGCCCGCCGAGCGCGATGCTCACCGCGAAGGCCGGCAGGATGGCCCACACTTCGCCCATGACGAACCGAGTCAGGGCGATGACTTCCGTCATGCGAGGCCCTCCACGACCCGGCGCACGCGTGCACGGACGGAGGCCATGATGTCAGGGCGGACGAAGTAGTAGGCCCATACACCCTTTCGTACGGTGTCGATCCACCCCGCTTCGCGGAGCAGGCGGAGATGATGCGAGACGGTTGGCTGCTTGACCGGAAGCGCCCCCTCCAGGTCACACACGCACACCTCACCCCCACGCCGCACGAGGATATCGAGGATGGCGAGCCGCACCGGGTGGGCGAGGAGTTCGAAATCGGAGCTGAGTCGCTCGAGCGCGTCTAGGTCGATGCGTGGACGCGGGCCGGGAGTACAGCGGGTTCCCCGCGTTCGTTCTGGCACCTCAACAGCAACGCCTCGCCTGACCATCGCAGCCGCAGAGTCCCATATCTATCGAAGACTGTCAATACGTTCTCCGCGTCGAAGGCTGCTCAGCGTCGCGAAGCCTGTCTTGGCAACCCCGGACGGCGTGCAGAGGGCCTGCTGGAGGTTGGCTGGGCGGTTCTAATGGTCCTTCTTGCTTGCGCAGCTATGGCACTTCCGAGAGGCGCGCGATTCGCTCACGAAGGCCCTGTCACAGCCGATGCAGGTCCGGATCCACCACTTGTCGGGGGCCACGTTCTGCGTGATGAAGCAGTAGGCATCCCAGGGGCGGACGCGGCTGAGCTGCACGAGCGCAGCGAAGCGCGCGGCGCTGCTCGCGCAGGGATTGGCCCCGGCCTGGCAGGCGGCCGTCCCTCTCAAGATCGCGTCCTCCAGGTTGCCTGGTGTAACGCCACGGATCGGCGGTGCGCCGGCGATCTGGAACTCGCTGTCCGCTTCGGGCTCGGAGTCGTCCTCTTCCGCGAGCGGCGCGTGGCCATTCGCGGATGACGGCCGTGTCAGGCAGATTGGACAGAAGAAGTCGAGGAAGCGGCGATGCGGTACCGGCGGTGCGATCTGACGGTTCTCGGCGATGATCCGCACCCAGAAGTCGGTGAGTATCTCCCGATGCTGGGAATGGACCGGACTGAGGGCGCTGACCATCATCCTGAGCTCCGGGATGACCGTCTTGGTGTAGCGCTTGATGGTTGCGGCCGACTGCGGCGACATCTCGACCAGCTCGGTGATGCGCAGCCCGAGCGACCGCAGCGCCTGGATGCCGAAGCGCTGGGAGGCTTTGGGCATGGGCGCTCTCGCTAGGACTGGCGGCGCCGTGCCGCGACCATCGCGCTGAGCAAGGAGAAGGGGGCGGGACTCGGCCGCTGCTCCCGCCCGACGAGCCTGGCGGCGCGACGGATTTCCTGGTGATCGAAGGGGTCACGGATCAGCAGGACGATCTGGTTCAGGTGCGCGGGGTTCAGGCTGAGTTCCTTGCACTGCTCCGCGGTGGCGACGAACTCGCCGAGGTTCGGACGGTAGACTTCCAGCTTCTCGCGAATCTCGGCCGGAACCCTTTCGATGGCGAGGCAGTAGTCGAGGATGCTTCGCACCATCGTCACCCACGCGCCAGCCTCTGCGGCCAGGATTTCCGAGACCGGATCCTTGACACTCATGTGGCCCGACCACCCTGGAGGGCTTCGAGCATGGCATGACCCCGTGCGACCGCGTCGGGAACGTCCTGGGGCCCCAGGGTTTGCACTTCCCGGGCCCACTGCTGGAACTGCAGGAGCGCCACCCGTCGGCGCGCCTCGTCAGCCGCGCGGAGGAGGTCGGCACGAACGAGCGCAGTCTCGATCCCCAGGACGTGAGCGAGGCCCGTGATGATGGTCGCGAGCGCGATCGGCGGCGCGCACGCTGCCGTCCGCCGGGCGTCGGCGATGATGTGCGCCGCTCCGTCCGCCCTGTCCGGCGGGTACAGGTTGGCCCAGTGCCCGACGAGCCACTCGGCAGAGTTGCGGACACTCGACCTCAGCGTCTCAAGACCGCTCTTTGGGCCAAGGCGCCGAAAGACCTCGTCCGGGTCCTTGCAACCGGTTGGCATCTGGACGACGGCAGGCTCGAGCCCTGCCTCCCACGCAAGTCTCACTGCAGCCGCCGTGGCCAGACGGCCGGACTGATCGTCGTCGAGGGCAAGGAGCACCGTCTCGGCGCCGAGCTCGCGGAGTCGCTTGAAGGTCGTCAGCGAGGGCTTCGACGTGCCCCCGAGTGCCACCCAGTTGATCGCTTGGCCTCGGCTCAGCGCCCACGACCACCAGACGAGGCAATCGAACTCGCCCTCGACGAGCACTGCCTGCTTGGTCGCCCTGATCGCATCGCGGGCGAGATCTGCGCAGTAGAGCGACCGCTGCTCCCGCTCTCCTCCGAAGCCCTTGGCATTGAGGATCCGCTTTTGGGCGTGGTCGGGTACCCGGCCCTTGAAGCCCGTGACCCGTTGGCCGTCCGAGCAGATGAGAACGAGCGGGGCTCGCGCCAGATAGCGGTACGTGAGACCGGTCGCTGCGATATCGCGCGAGAGACACCCGGCCGCGCGCAAGGCAGGCAGCACCTGGGCGGGGTCCGGCAGACATCCGAGCGGAAGAAGCTCGAGGACGTCGGCAATCAGCTCGCGCTGCACCAGGTACTCACGGCAGCGCTTGGCCACGGGCGTGTTCTCGAGGAGCCGTGCGCGAAGCCACCGCGCCGCGGTCTCGAAGGCGTCGGGCGCGTTCGATTCCAGGCGCCGAGGCGGCACCGGCATTCCCGCCCGCGCGGCCAGGACCTCGATCGCCTTCCAGAAGGCCGCGCGGTGGTCGGTGACGCCAAGGTGCAGGGCGACAGAGTCGATCCAGCTGACCCGGTACCGGCATGAGAAGCAATAGCCGTCGAACCGCCCCTCCTTCATCGCGAAGGACGGATGAGTGTCGGGCCGGTGGTGTGGGCAGCGCGCGATGTACCCCGCTCCCGAGCGACGAAAGGCTTCGAGCGGGGCGATCCCTCCCGGGCCCCACACGTCGCGATGGGTCAATCGACGCAGGATCGGCGTCCAGGGCTTGTCCGTCATCAGCTCGCTGCGTCGCACCACGTCTCCACCGTCCGCCGGAGTTCCGCAATCTCGTCGGCCGCCGTTTCGAGCACGCGCGCTGCCTCGACTCGGTCTCGCCGGTCGGCGTCGCCTGCGAGCGCGCGCTTGAGGCAGAGCGACAGCATGGCAGCGGCTTCTCCCGCAAGGCGGTCGATCTCGAGCTGCCATCCGAGCGTGCCGTTCGCCGCGGCGGAGACATCGCCGATCTTGCCGGTGAGGATGCGGTAGGCGGCGTCCACGCTGAGGGTGCCGACCTTGACCCGGTCCTGAAGCTCTTGCGAGCCGCGATGGGCAATGGCGAGGATCTGCTTGGCATGGGCGGTGCTCATGCCGAGGACCTCGGCGAGCTTCGCGATGCGGCCCCTCCGGTCAATGGGCAGCGCGACTCCGACCTTCTGGAGCTCGACGACGGCGTGCTCGAGATCGATGATCAACGCGCGCATCTCGTGTCGGCTCAGCTGCCGGCGCGCGAGCGCGTGCATCACGGCCCAGTTCTCCAGGGCAAATCGGTCCGCGTCCCTCAACGGCAACTCCAACGAGAGGACCCGGACGGGCACAGTCTCGAACGCGAGGTCACGGGCGGCGTCCAGGCGGTGCCCGCCGTCGACGACCTGGCCGTCGGGGAGAGCGATGAGCGGTTCGCGGATCCCGTTCGCGCGGACGTCCTCCACGAATGGTTGCCACTCCGGGCCGTTCTTGAAGGTCGGTGGCCACACCCAGCGGGCCTGGTAGTGGGACAGTCGCCCGAGCGGCCACTCCTCGATCTTCGAATCGATCGCGCTGGCGAGGAGCGTCAGCGAGTCGTCGTCGGTCGAGCGGGGGACGCACGTGGTCCGCCGGGTCACTTTCTGGGTCCCTCGTGCGCTCTCGCGCCGCCGTCCCGCAGGCTTGCCTCGATCTGTCCCAGTACGTGGGAGAGACGCTCGAGCGCCTCGCGATCCCAGGCACGAGCCTTTCGAACGAGGGCTCGTGCGCTGTCGACGAAGGCCTCGGCGATGGATGTCAACGCTGATGGCGCCTGGGCCCCTGGGGTGCGCGGTGGAGGAGAGCTCTGCTTGGCGGTGTCCGTCGTCTGTGCGGGGACGCCGCTCGGAACCGGGCCGGTGTGGGCGGCAGGCTCGACTGGCCTTGCCCGCGACGGCATCTCACTGGCAGCAATGGCTAGGTCGGGGCCGGGCGACGTGGCCCGCGCCGCCTTCATCGCGCGCTCGGCGCCGCCGAGCGAAAGCCTGCCGCTACGCAGTTGCGCCTGGATCTCGGGTGGCGCATGCCGCAGCACGGTCACGGCCCGTTCGACCGACCGCGGGCTCTTGCCAGCTTGCGAGGCCAGCTCGGTGACGGTCAAATGGCTTGGGTCGGGCCGCGTGCCCGCCTTCCGGTTGCCGCGCTTGAGGTTGGCGAGCTTGGCGAGCGTCGCCTGCACCTCGTTGCGCCCGCGCAGGAGGTCGTACAGCATCTCTGTCGCCTGCGCCTTCGTGAGGTGGCGCCGAGCGATAGCGTCGTACACCGCCCAGTACTCGATCGCCAGCTGGTCAGCCTCGCCCAGAGGCAAGGCGACATCGATGATCCGGACAGGCACGCTCTCGAGGCCAAGTTCCTGCGCGCAAGCGTACCGATGTTGCCCGTCGATCACCTGGCCGTCGGGGAGGACGAGCAAGGGAAGGAAGATTCCCGACTCCTTGATGCTCCGAAGGAGCTGCGCGTATTGCTCGGTGTGCTTGAAGCTCGGCGGCCAGACCCAGCGCGGCGTGTAGGGCCGCAGATCACGGACCGGGTAGTCGGGGGTGATGCCACCCACCCGCCAGCCGGTAACGCCGAAAACGTGCTCCTGGCCAGATTGGCGGGTCGGCATTTCGGAGCCGGAGGCGGCACTCTTCAACGCCTCGGGCACGTGTCTATCCTCGGCCGCTTCTGCACCGCACGCGGCTCATAGGGCGAGCATTGTGGAGACTCTGGGTCAGGGTGCGGCGAGTATTGGGTCAGCCAGTCCCAAGAAGTGAGCGCGAGCGCGACGTCGCCGGGTGTCATAGGATTCGGTTTCTCCCGCCTGAGCCCTTTGGGAATACCAATTCGCGTGCCACGCCGCAGCCGCGAGTCGCGCGTTGGATAAGTCCCTATGACGATAGACGTTAATGAAACTCTCGAGTGGGGTCGACGCGAGTCTGAGGATCAGTCTGAGGATGGAGATTGCGTCGGAGCGCGGCGTCTCGCAGCAAAGGAACTTGGCCAGTGATTTCTCGCAAGGCGAGACGGCAAGCGATCGTCGGCGCGGACAGGAGGCGAGCGCCAACGGTTCACCGCCCGAGGCTTGGTGGTCCGCTGACCGATACCTCGGAGAGCGCTGAGATTCCGCCGGGTCAGTGCTCCGCGTACAGCGCGTCGACTTCGGGCGCGTACTTCTCAAGCACCACCTGGCGCCGAACCTTGAGCGTCGGGGTCAGCTCGCCCGTGTCGGAGGTCCAGTCTTGCGGGAGCACCGCGAAGCGCTTGATCTGCTCGACGCTTGACACCTCGGCATTCACCGTGTCGACGGAGCGCTGGAGTTCCACCCTGAGCGCCGGGTGGGCGAGCAAGGCCGTCCGGTCCTCGGCGCTCAGCCCACGCGCCTCGGCCCACCGGCGGACCGCCGTCTCGTCCAGCGTCAGGAGCGCGACCAGGTAGGGCCGGCGGTCGCCCAGAACAATGGCCTGGCTGATCAGGGGCCGGTGCTTGAGCGCGTTCTCGAGATTCGACGGGGAGATGTTCTTGCCGCCGGCGGTGATGATGATGTCCTTCTTCCGGTCGACGATCGTGAGGAATCCATCGGCGTCGAGGCGCCCGATGTCGCCGGAGTGAAGCCATCCGTCCGCGTCCAAGGTCTCGCGGGTAAGGTCGGGATCCTTGTAGTAGCCGGCGAACAGGTGGCCGCTCCGCAGCAGGATTTCTCCATCGTCCGCCAGCCGGAGCTCGACTCCTGGGTAGGCAAGCCCGACGGTGCCGATCTTGATGCGGTCCGGTCGCACGATGGTTCCAACCGCGCAGCCCTCAGTCAGACCGTAGACCTCGAGGATCGGAATCCCGATGGCGTGGAAGAACCGGAGGACCTCGGCGGCGATGGGGGCGGCCCCGCTTGCCGCGATCTTGACTTCGTCCAGACCGAGACGCTCGCGGAAGCGCCGAAACACGGCGGCGTCGGCGCGACGGCGTGCTTCTTCCAGGTCAGCCGGCACCGGCTGCCCCGCCTGCCGGAGCGCCACGGCCCGTTGCCCCACCTCGAGCGCCTGGCAGACGGCAGCCTTCGAGGCGGGATTCGGCTCGGCGTCGATACCGGCCATGAGCGCCGCGTGCATCTTCTCCCAGATGCGGGGCGGGCCGAAGAACAGGGTGGGGCGCACCTCCCTGAGCGTCTCGCCGAGACGGTCGATGATCGGGCAGAAGTGGATCGTCCGGGCCGCGCGGATCGCGCCCCAGAGCGAGAGGCCGCGCTCGGCCAGGTGGGCCATCGGCAAGTAGCCGATGCTGCGCCCGCCCGGCTCCGGATGGAGCCGGCGGTGACTCGACTCCTGGGCCCGGCAAACCTGGCCGTGCGTCAGCATGACGCCCTTGGGCGGGCCGGTCGTCCCGGAGGTGTAGATGATCGTCACGAGGTGGTCGGTGGCGACGGCCCTATGGCGCGCCTCGAAGGCCGCGCCGGCGTTCCGGGCGAGCGCGGCGCCGCGCGTCAGGAGCGCATCGAAGCCGAGTACCCATGGCTCGCCCGGGAAGGCCTCGGCGCCCTCGAAGAGGATGAGCTTGCGTACCCTGGGAATCTCGCCGCGGACCCGGAAGAACTTCTCGGCCTGGGCCGCGCTCTCGACGAAGGCCAGCACGGCTTCTGAGTGATCGACGATGTAGGCGACCTGAGGCGGGGCGAGCGTCTGGTAGAGGGCGACGGTGATCCCGCCCGCATGCGTGACCCCGAGGTCGGCGACGTTGTACTCCTCACGTGTGCTCGAGAGGATCGCGACGGTCTGGCCGTGTCGGAGTCCCAGATCCATCAGGCCGAGAGCGGCCGCGCGCACGCGCTCGCCGTACTGGCGCCAGGTGACTGGAGTCCAGAACCCATCTCGTTTGGTCACGAGCGCGGGGTCGTCACCACGCTTGGCGACCTGCTCCTGGAAAAGCGAGCAGATCGTCTGTCCGGCCACCGCCAACGCGATCTCTTCCTGCTCGCGCCGCGCGCGTTCGGAGTAGACCACCGTCGTCACCTTCGCGGCGCCTTCAGAAGGCCCCATGGCGGCCCCGCCCTCCAGCGAACGCAGTCGCTCCTGCGAGGGTCTCGCCGGAGCCGGTGACTTCGAGCCCGCGTCGCAGCTCGTTGCGCATGGCGTCCGTGTATGAGAGCGACCACTGTTCGTACGCCGAGAGCCGGTCCGAGCGGAGGCAGCGCTGGGGGAACTCCGCCAGCTCGTGCGCCAGGCGGACGGCAGTCTCGAGGGCCTGTCCCTTCTGGACGAGGCGGTTGGCGAGGCCCATGCGGAGCGCCTCCTCGCCATAAACACCGCGGCCGGTGAGAATGAGGTCCATCGCGTGACTGTGGCCGATCAGGCGGGGCAGCCGCACGGTTCCCAGGTCCAGTAGCGGTACGCCGAAGCGGCGGCAGAACACACCGAAGACCGCGTCGACTGCCGCGATGCGCAGGTCGCACCAGAGCGCCAGCTCCAGCCCGCCCGCGACCGCGTGCCCTTCCACGGCCGCCAGCACTGGCTTGCTCAGCAGGAGGCGGGTCGGCCCCAGGGGCGCTGGAGCGTCCTCGGTCATGCGACGTCGCTCGCCTGCGGCAATTGCTTTGAGATCCGCGCCCGCGCAGAAGGTCCCCGCCGCCCCGGTCAGCACGGCGACACTGAGGCTGTCGTCCCGGTCGTACTCCAGGAACGCGTGGACCAGCGCCTCGGCGGTCGGTACGTTGACGGCGTTGCGCACTTCGGGCCTGTTGATCGTGATCACGGCGACATCTTGGTCTCGGTCGACGAGAACGGTGTTCATGTCAGTCCGGGGCGCACCCCGCCTCCTTCCCACTGCTTCAGTTTCCTGGTGAGCGTCCCGCGGTCCACGCCGAGCCGTCGGGCCGCGGCCGTCAGGTTCCCACCCGCGCTTTCCAGAACCCGCAGAACGTGGCGGCGCTCTGCCTCTGCGAGCGAATCGTCTATCACAGGCGGGAGTTTTCTGGCACGCACGTTCTCGGGCAGATCATCGACGTCGATCGTCGGACCCGACGAGAGGATCATCAGCCTCTCGATCGTGTTGGCCAGCTCGCGGACGTTCCCCGGCCACGGATAGGCCTGCAGGATTCGCATGGCCTGCGGCGTGAGCGTCTTGGCGCACAGTCCGCGCCGCTGGTGCTGCCCGAGGAAGTGCTCCACGAAGCGCGGGACGTCTTCGGGCCGGTCGCGCAGCGGCGGCAGCGTGATCCGAATCACGTCGATGCGGTGCAGCAGGTCTCCGCGAAGGCGTCCGGTCCGCACCAGGTCGTCCAGGTCCCTGTTCGTGGCCACCAGGACCCGAACGTCGACCTTCAGCCCCCGGACTCCGCCGACTCGGCGAAACTCGCCGCCCTCGAGCACCTTGAGGAGCTTCGTCTGCATCTCCGGGCTCATCTCGGCGAACTCGTCGAGGAACAGGGTCCCACCGTCGGCCAGCTCAAACAGTCCCAGCTTCCCGTTGACGGCGCCCGTGAACGCGCCTCGCTCATGGCCGAACAGCTCGCTCTCCAGGAGGTCATCCGCCAGCGCGCCGCAATGCACATCGAGGAACGGCTTGCTGCGCCGTCGGCTCAGCTCATGCAACGTGCGCGCGAGCAAACCCTTGCCGGTGCCCGACTCCCCGAGGATCACCACCCGAGCGTCGGTGGGAGCTGCCTGCTTCATGCGGTCCAACGCCACGCGGATCGCGGGGCTCTCCCCGATGAACTCGGGGACGCGCTCGGGCTCGAGCATCCGCCGGAGCGCGACGTTCTCTCGTCGCAGCCAGAGATGTTCGACGGCCCGGCGGAGCGTGTCCTCGATGAGCCTGGGCTCCGTGGGCTTCCGGAGGTAGTGGAACGCCCCGAGCTTCATTGCTTCCACACAGTCGTCGTAGTCCGGCTCGCCGGTCAGCACGACGACCTCGCACACGGTGTGCTCATTGCGGATCCGCCTGAGTGTCTCGAGACCCCCGATACCGGGCATTCGGAGGTCGAGGAGCACGACGTCGAAGGCGCGGTCGGAGAGACGTTCGAGGGCGGCCTCGCCGCTGGCGACACATTCCACGTGGTGCCTCGAGTTCGTCAGCCGTCGTTCCATGAGGAGACGGAACGGCTCCTCGTCGTCCACGACCAGTACGCTCATCGGCCGTCCGTTCGACTTGGTCCTGGTATCGTCGTTCATGGCTCCGCCGGAAGTTCGACGGTCACGGTCGCCCCCTGTCCCATCCCGGCACTCACGATGGAGATCGATCCCTTGTGCTGTTCGATCATGGCCTGGCACACCGCCAGGCCGAGGCCGACACCTTTGCCGACCTCCTTCGTGGTGAAGAACGGGTCGAACACGTTCGGGAGATTCTCCGGAGCGATTCCTCGGCCCGTGTCGCGGATCGTCAGCTGGACGCGCCCCGGCCCGGCTGCCTCGGGTTCGGGGTGCATCTCGACCTCCACCCGACCCGGCCCCTCGAGCGCATCCAGTGCGTTCGCGAGGATGTTGAGCACGACTTGCTTCAGCATCACCGCGTCCCCTCGGATCCGGAGGGGAGTGGCGGCTGGGACCACGATGATTCGTTTCTCCTGGCGAGCCGCCGCTGCCGCCACCAGCGCCACTGCGTCTGCGACCAGCTGCGCCAGATCCACGGGCTCGAGGGTCGGCTTGCGCTCACGGACGTAGCCGAGGAGCCGGTCCACGATGCTGGCTGCGCGTCGCAGCTCGGCATGTGCTTGCTTCAGGAACGATGGAAACTCCTCGAACTCCGGCCCGGTGAGCAGCGCTTCGGCGCGCTCGCGGAGCTCGGCGATGAAGCCGACCGCGTTCTGTAATGGATTCCGAAGCTCGTGGGCCAGGCCGGCGGCGAGCCGTCCCACGGCGACCAGCTTCTCGTGGCGGAGGACCGCAGCTCTGGAGACCTCGAGGTCGTGGTAGGCGCGCGCATTGGCGATGGCCAGGGCGGCCTGGTCGGCCAGCCCCTGGACCAGTTCGACGTCGGCGGTGGTGAAGGCGCGCCCGGTCTCGCCGGTCACGGCGAGGATGGCGAGCAGCCTGTCCTGAAGGCGCACGGGCACCGCCAGCACGGCGCGATGCTCGTGCTTCGGGCGCGGGTCCGGGACGCCCGGCTCCGCGAGCCGCGGGTCGGTCTCGAGATCGGGAGTCCAGAACGATCGCTTCGCCGACGAGACCTGGCGCAGGAGACGTTGCAGGCGTCGGGCGCCTGGGTCGGCGAGGATGCTGTTGGGCTGCCGCCCCTGGACAGCCAGTTGCCCGCGAGGATCCCAGACCGCCGCGTCGGTTCCACTCAGGAGCGAGAGGACGCCGTCTACGAGGCGCTGGCAGACGGTTGAGACGTCGAGCGCCGGAGTCTCCGTCAGGGAGCCAGCGAACCATGAGAGTGCGGAGGCGCCGTGCCCGCGCCTGAGATTCTCGCTCTCTCGCTGGGCTCGCTCCAGGACCGGCGCCGCAGCTTCCGCCGCCCGCTCGGCGAGACAGACCTCGTGGTCTGCGTAGGGGACTTGCGTCCCACGGGCGACCGTCAGCGCGCCGATCACCTTGTCCCCCACGATCAGCGGCACGGACAGCGTCGTGAAGGGGATCGTCTGAGGCAGGGTCGCCGTCATGATCGGAGGCACTTGAACCTCTCCCGACCCATAGTCACGAGCGACGAAGGGCGCGCGTAACGCGATGGCGCGCCCCGCTGACCCGCACCCTGGTGGGAGTACCTGCCCCCGACGCACCACGGCGAGCTCGGGACCGTCGTAGGCGATCGAGTGGAGCGCCCCGGAGATGCGATCCAAGCGGAAGACCATCCCGATGATGCTCCGGAGAAGCACGCGGCCGTCGGCGGCGATCAGCTGCGCGAGCTCGTCCAGGCGTCGCGTCGCGGCCTCGTCCGTCGCCGCTTCGGAGGCTCCGGCCTCGGCCCAGCGCTGTGTCACCTCGTGCAAGCGCCAGGCATCGCGAACCGGACGCGCGACCTTCTCCGCCAGTCTCACGCAGCTGGCCATCGCGTCCGCCGAGAACCTGTCCCTGCGGCGCCGGCCAACGTAGGCGAGCCCCTCGAGCCTCGTCTCTCCAGGCAAGAGGGCATCGGCCTGGAGGGGCACCACCATCACCGTGGCGATGCCCTCGTCCGTCAGGAGTGCGCGTTCCGCCAGGCTCAGGTCTCCCTCTGCGTCGACGTCCAGACGCCATGGCTCGCCGGTCAAGAGCACGAGTCCGCCGATACCTGTGCCGGGATCGATCCTGAGCTCCGGAACCTTCGCGGAGCTCGCTCCGTCCGCGCAACGGAGCATGAGTGACCGGGACCGCGACTCGCGCACGGCCAGCCACGCCGCGTCGGCCTCGGAGGTGTTGCGAAAGGCCGCGACCGCTTCGAGGAGGAGAGCCGGCACGGAGGCCGGCTCGGCGGCCGTCGAGGTCGTGACGGTTGGTGCGTCGTCCGCGGGGAGTGCGTCGGTGCTCAAGTTCGCGCGACCAGCCACTCTCTGATGCGGGGCCAGATCTCCCGCTCGGCGGCGCGGCTCGCGACGATGCGCGCGTGCCCGTAGTCCTCGGAGAATCCACCGGACTTGCCGCAGAGGACCCACTGCCTGTCGGTGGCGCCGAGAGCATCGAACAGGCGACGGCAGCCGCGGACCGGCGCGATGTAACGATCTCCGGTACCCGCCAGGCATAGGATTGGCATCGCCAGCTCCGACAGGGCGCCGAGATAGTCGAAGTCGTCCGACCCTATCCATCGCCGCGCGAGGTTCCACCGGAACCACTGCCGGAGGATCCCTTTCGGCTCGTTCTCGGGGCCGACCCGGCACGCTCGCCCCGGCGCGTATCCGAGGACGGCCTCGGCCACCCACCCGAAGCCCACCATGAGGCACCCGCCGGGCGTCGTGCAGGCATCGGTCGCCTGGCTGGCCAGCGTCACGAGTCCCACCACGTTGGCCCGCGCCGCCGGGACGCGCGCCAGGTGCATCAGGAACGCGAGGCCTCCGCCGCTGTGCCCGACGAGGAAGAGCCGTTGCCGGCCGGTGTGAGCCCTGACCGCCTCCAGAGCCGCGGGCACGTCGAACAGCCCGAAGTCCTCGAAGGTCGGGTTCGAGATCTTGCGCTGGCTCTCCCCGCGGCCTCGGAGCTCCAGGACCCAGCAGTCGAAGCCGTGTCCGGCCAGGTAGGCTGCCAGCCGCCCGCAGATGCGAGCGTTCGAGAACGTCCCGTGAGTGAGCACGACGGACACGGGCCGCGTCGTCTCACCGGCGAACCGTGTGAGGGCGAGCTCGACGCCATCCGCCGTGGTCACGCGGTAGCGTGTGGGCGCGAGGCCCGCGGATGCCGAGTCGGACGCGCTCAAGGTAGTCACCCGGCAAGCTCCGCGACGGCTGGCTCGAGAACCACTTGCTCCCCATCACGCCGCCCGCGGCGCTCACGCCGCATCTCCTCGAGGCGGCCGGCGGCGAGGAGGCTCTGGATCATGGGAACGTGGAAACCACCGTCGCCGACCACGGCGATCCGGTCGTCCGTGACCACAGCCCATTCACGCTCGCACAAGGCTTGCCAGATCGCCGCGTGCTCGTCGATGGGGTCGACGCCGAAGAGGCGCCGGCAGAGCGGTCGGTCCACGCTCAGGCCCTGCAGCATCTGGAAGAGCGTGTAGAGCCGGAGATCCTCGTTCGTGTAGTGGTACCCTCGCTCGACTGGCGAGCGTCCCTCGTCGAGGGACCGGTAATAGTCCTCTAGGCGCGGGCAGTTCCCAAAGATCCAGCCGGGCTCCTCGGGAGAGCCGGGCCACGATGAGAGGCCAGCGAACCCGCAGCCGAAGGCGTCGTAACCGGTGATCCCGCCGTTTGTGTCTCGCTCGAATGGCGTCCGACCCAGCACTTCATACCGGTTTTTGCCTTGGTCGCCAGCGTCGATCCGCTCCCAGTCGTACGAGGTGGCTTGCTTGTATCCGCTCGCCTCGAGGAACTGCTTGGCGATGCGGTACATCTCCAGATTCTGCTGTACGGACGGCAGTTGGTTCCGCCGGTTGCGCGCGAAATCTGTCCTCCCGGCCACATTGAGCTCGTAGTGAGTGATGTGGTCTACGCGGTGCCCCACCAGAGCATCCAGGTCCCGCCGCATGTGGTCGATGGTCTGCCCGGGCCACCCGAAGATCAGATCCACGTTGGTCCCGAGCCCGAGCGCGTGGGAAGACTCCAGCATCCGCAGGACATGCGCCGGGTTCTGCTTGCGCCCGCTCGCTTCCAGAAGCTCGGGGTCGAGCTGCTGAACCCCGAGGCTCACTCGGGTCACGCCGGCCCGTCGCATCGCCTCGAGCTTCGCCGCCGTGAAGAGCTGGGCGACGCCCTCGACGGTGACTTCCAGGGAAGGTGCCGCGCGCGGAAGCAGGCGCCTCACGATCGTCAGGAGCTCGGCGTATTGCTGGGGACGGTAGAGGTTGGTCGTGCCCCCGCCGAAGTAGATCGCCGCGACCTCCGTATCGTCGAACCACCCTCGATACAACTCGGCTTCCTTGGCCAGGTACCGGAGGTAGGTCACCACTTGATCGGGACTCCGGTAGACCTCGCTGGGGAAGAGGCAGAACCCGCAGCGATCCGGCGTCGTCGGGAGGCAGAACGGCGTGCCGACGTACGCGATCAGACCCCGCGGCGCACCGGCGCCAGGCCGGTTGCGCTTGCGGACCAGGTCCGCGACGGGCACGTCGCGCTCCAGCCAGAACATCGGGGAGGGGTGGCCATGCAGCACGCGGTTGGCGTGACGGCGAGGCAACTCCCTGTCGATCCGCTCGTGGACGCGTAGCACTTGGTCGTTCATCGCTCGCCCTCCGAGCCGACGATGCGCTTAGCCGGCTCCAGCAACCCCATGGGTGGCGCCTGCCGCCCTTTCGCGGGGATGCCAGGGGAAGGCAAGGCCTTTGCCATACCGCCACGCATGCGCTCGCTCCCGGCCGAGCGGATCGCCAAGTCCTGGATTTCCCAGGCGAGGCGCGGATATCACGAAGCCAGGACGGTGACCGCCACCGCGGGGCGGAGGGCGAGTCGACCGCTGCAGAATACCGCAGCGCCGCTGCGGAACGCCACGGGGCGGTGGCGTCAGCCATCACGTGTGACCCTGACCAGATTGGTCATGGCGCCTAGGGAGCCTGTGGCCAAACGGATACGCATCCACGGGGAAGGCCTTACAATAGGCCCACTTATGGGGACGGGTGGCTGTTAGCCAGCCCAAGGCTTTGACGATCCGTTTCGATGCTGCGGGCCGTCGATGACGCTGCCGGGCTCGCTCAATGGTGCCCGGGGCTTTGGCCTACGGACGCCACGCGGATTCTTCGAAGGCAGCGCCTCTGATTGGGCGTGTGCCTCAGCTCAATCGGGGGGTGGGCCCCGCGAACCCGTCGTCAAGAGAGGCGAGGTCTTGATGGACCGAGCGGCGGACGGAGGGGAGGGGTGAGGGCCCCACGTTCCCACACCGTCGATGGTGCGACATTCTCTTTCCTCACCCTCCGAGAGGATCTGTAAGAGAGGTGAGGTTGGTACAGCAATCCAGGCCCGTGTAGCAACCCATGTGACGGGTCAGCGGGGACTGAATAGAAATGAAGACGCTCAAGCAAGTCCTCCAAATTCGCGACAGCGTTTTCGACGCCGTGAGATGGCCAGGGAGGCCGGCCTGACCAGCGGCGTGGAGGGCCCTGGGAAGCGCAAGGGTGAGCGCCGATGACCGTTCCCGCCGCGACTCTCGACCTCGACCGCCTGCTCAAGCTGCGTCTGGTGGTCGCCCGCTTCGGCGAGATGGACCTGGCCCGCTGGTGGAACAGCAAGGGCATGCTCGGTCGCCACGGCGCGGTGGTTCTGAAGCGCGGCTTCCCGGCGACGCACTTCTTCGCCCAGGCGCACGTCGTCTTCGAAGTGGCGCGCAGCCGCAGCCGGGAGCTGTTCAACGCGCCGGGCTGCATGACGCTCTGGAGTCTGCCCGCCGAGGTCGAGGACGCGTTCGAGGAGCGCTGGCAGACGTCGCTCGATGAAAGTGACCGATGGACGCCCGTCTTCGAGTTCCTCGCTGCGATGAAGGGCGGCGACCTGCTCGAGGACATGACGGTTCTGGATCTCCTGTCGGCGGCGCAGCGTGACGCGACTGAGAAGCTGCGCCGGTCGGCCGAGGGTCGCGCCGTACCGATCCCCGGCACGCACGCCGCCTCCGACGAGGTCGTGACGCTCCTCGCCGCGGCATTTGCCCGCGGGGAAGTCGGCAACCCGGCGATCCCCTACGCGAGGATCGGGGGCTGACTTGGCAACGTCGCGCGCCAACGTCGTTTCGTCCTTCACCATCATCAAGGGCTCCTTGATCGATGAGACCTACGCGGCGTTCCAGCGGTGGGACCTGGCCCGGCTGAAGGCAGACAACCTCGAACGGATACGAGCGAACGGCGCCCTCGCGTCGGCGAGTAGCAACTGGGCTCGGGACGTGGCGTTCGTGATCAGCCGCCGTTTCGATCCGAGCGGCCGGGAGCGCTCCGTCGTCGAACTCGCGAAGGCCGGCTGCGATCGCGAGATCTGGAAGCCGATCCTTTTGTGGCACATGACCCGCGACGAGTTCCTACTGCGGGACTTCCTCGTCGGCTGGCTTTACGACCGCTACGCCGACGGCACGTACCGGATTCGGACCGATGACGTCGTGCCGTACTTGCAGGGGCTCAAGAAGCGCCGGGGGGTTCAGGTCTCCGGCGACTGGTCAGAGGCCACAACGTCTCGCGTCGCGTCCGGCTTGCTGCGCATCGCCGCGGATTTCGGCCTCCTGACTCGGACGCTGGTCAAGGAGTTCACCCCGTACCACCTGCCCGAGGAGAGCTTCCTCTACCTGCTGCACGCGATGGCCGAGCCCGAGTCCAACGCGCGTAAGATCATCGAGTCCACCGACTGGCACATGTACCTGATGCGCGCCGCCGACGTGGAGCGCGAGCTCCTCCGCCTGCACCAGTTCCGGCGGCTCCACTACGAGGTTGCCGGCAGCCTCTCTCAGCTCGACCTGCCGTGCCGCTCCACGAGCGACTACGTGAAGGAGCTCGTGTCATGACGGACTGGAAGGAGCGGCTGACCGAACAGCTCGAGCCGGTGCTCCGGAGCGTGGACCCGCGGCCGAACATCAGCGCCTATCACGACATGCCCTACGCGATCTTCCGCTACCCGCCGGAGGACGAGTTCGAGGTGCGCCAGGAGATTGCTCTTCTGCGTACCCGGCTCGAGCAGGCGGGCAAGCGGGTCACAGTGATCTCGCTCGCCGAGTGCCTGCGCAGCGCGCTCGACGCCGAGGGAATGGGTACCGAGGCCCTTGTCGACGCGGAGAAGTCTGTCGGCCTCGAACCGACGATCGAGACCATCCACCAGGTGCTCAGCGAGTACCGGCCGCTCGACGAGCTCGTGGCCCAGCGGATTCCCAGCAACGCGGACCCGTTACGTGACGTCGTCCTCATCGTGCGTGCGGGCGCGCTCTTTCCCATCTACCGGACCTCGTCCCTGCTCGAGCAGCTCAAGGGAAAGGTCCATGTACCCGCGGTGCTCTGCTACCCGGGCGAGCTCGACGGCGCCGCAGGACTTCGGTTCATGGGAGTACTTGACGCCGAGCACAACTACCGGCCGAAGATTTTCTGAGCGAGCGGGAGGGCGAGAAGGATGACCTACAGGACCGTGAAAGAGCTCTTCGCCAGCGACATCCACCGTCGCATCGAAGAGGTCATCAAGGTCGACGAGGCCGACGAGCAGATCATCAAGGACGAGCTCGCCGAGTACGTCGTCACCGATTCACTTCGTGGGCACTTCATCGACATCCTCGAGCAGTACCGCGAGACGCCCAACAAGCCCCACGAGGGCGTGGGCGTCTGGGTCTCCGGGTTCTTCGGCTCCGGCAAATCGAGCTTCGCCAAGTACCTCGGGCTAGCCCTCGAGAACCGCAGCATTCTCGGTGAGGGAGCGGCCTCGCTCTTCGCTCAGCGCACGGGCGATTCCCGCGTGCAGGTCCTCCTCAAGAACATCGCGGAGCACATCCCGACCGATGCGGTCATCTTCGACGTCTCGACCGACCGCGGGATCCGCACGGGCAACCAGACGATCACCGAGATCATGTACCGGCTCTTCCTTCAGACCCTGGGCTACGCGCGTGACCTCGATCTGTCGGAGCTCGAGATCACGCTGGAGGGCGAAGGCCGGCTCGCCGATTTCAAGCGGACCTACCACAGAGTGTTCGGCAAAGACTGGGACACCGAGAAGGGCAAGGTCGCCATCGCGGTCCAGCAGGCGAGCCGCGTGATGCACGAGCTCGACTCCACCACCTACCCGACGGTGGACAGCTGGCGTGAGTCCGCGCTCCGACGCGCCGACATCACGCCGGGAATCCTTGCCGATCGCTGCAAGCTGCTCATGGGCCGGCGCCGCGAGGGCCACAGCCTGGTGTTCGTCGTCGACGAGGTCGGGCAGTTCGTGGCGCGCGACGTCCAGAAGATGCTCGACCTGCAGGCTGTGGTGCAGAGCCTCGGCCGTGTGGGCCGGGGCAAGATGTGGCTGGTTGTTACCTCACAGGAGAAGCTCACCGAGCTCGTCGGCGGCCTCGACGACAAGCGGGTCGAGCTCGCCCGCTTGATGGACCGCTTCCCTCTGCAGGTCCACCTCGAGCCGGCCGACATCTCCGAGGTCACGAGCAAGCGTGTCCTGTCCAAGCACGCCGATGCGCAGAAGGCTCTTCGTGACCTCTTCACGGCTCACCGCGGCCGGCTCACGGACAACACCCGCCTGACCGCTGATATCCGGCTACCGGAGCTCGACACGGAGTCCTTCGTTGAGCTGTACCCGCTGTTGCCCTACCACGTCGACCTCATCATCCAGGTCGTCTCCGGGCTTCGGACACAGGGCGGCGCCAGCAAGCACGTCGGCGGCGCCAACCGGACGATCATCAAGCTCGCGCAGCAGCTCCTCATCCACCCCGACGTTGCCTTGGGTGACAAGCCGATCGGCGCCCTCGCGACCATCGATCAGATCTACGACTTGGTCTCGGGGAACATCGCCAGCGAGATTCGCGGCAAGATCGACTCGATCGCGAGAGAAGTCCCGCATCCGCTCGCCCAGCCAGTCGCCAAAGCCATCTGCCTTCTCCAGTACGTCCGCAGCATCCACCGGACGGCGGAGAACATCGCCGCCACGCTGCACCCCGCGGTCGACGGCGACTCGCGTCTATCCGAAGTGAAGGCTGCTCTCGACGCCTTGCTGGCAGCGCACCAGCTCCGCCAGGGCGATGATGGCTACCGTATTCCGTCACCAGCGGAGGACGACTGGGAGCGCCAGCGCGCGAGCCTCTCCGCGAAGCCCGGCGATGTCAGCCGGCTGCACGCGGACGCGGTGGCCGCGCTCTGGCAGCCGCAGCCCTCGCACACGCTGCTCGACGTGAAGGGCTTCAAGGCCGGCCTCTATCTCAATGGCCGGCTGGTGGTCGAGGGCGACATCCCGATCCACCTCACGCTGTGCGAGGCCGGCGCGGAGTACTCGGAGCGCGTCGAGGAGATGCGGAGGCGCAGCCAGAGCGAGACCAAGAGCATCTTCTGGGTCGCCGCGCTCGACGAGACGATCGATCGCGAGTCGGTGGAGTTGTACCGCAGCAAGGAGATCCTCGCCCGGAAGGAGCGGGGCGCGCAGACCAAGGACGAGACCGCGCTCGTGGCCGAGGAGAAGCGCCGCCTGCGAGGCCACCAGGACGAGCTCAAGCGGTTGCTCAAGCAGGCGCTGCTCTCCGGGGCGATCTTCTTCCGTGGCAACGACCGCAGCCCCGACGACACGGTGACCGACGTGGTCAAGGCCGCCTCCCGCGCGCTCGCGCAGGCGCTGCCGGAGGTGTTCGACCGCTTCGAAGAGGCGGCCGCGCGAGTCTCGAAGAAGGATCTGGACGTGCTCCTGACGGCGGAGAACCTTCGGGGCCTCACGCCGGTCTTCACGGACCTCTCCCTGGTCCGCGACCAGGGCGGCAAGCCGGTCTTCAATATCGAGAACGGACCGCTCGCAGAGGTGCTCGCGCGTATCGAGAACCGCACGAGCTACGGCGAGACGGCGAGCGGCCGCTACCTCACCGACGAGTTCGCCAAGGAGCCGTTCGGCTGGGACTTCGACGTCGTTCGGCTGCTCGTCGTCGCGCTGCTGCGCGCGGGGAAGATTGAGGCCACGAGCAAGGGCCAGGTCATCGAATCGGCGCTGTCCCTCGAGTCCAAGAGCACCTTCCCGAACAACAACCTGTTCCGCCAGGCGTCCTTCCGCCCGAAGGTCGGTCTCGAGTTCCAGCACGTCGTCGAAGCCTACGAGCACTTTCGCGAGGTGTTCGGCCACGACATCCGCGAGCTCGAGCAGGGCGTCGTGGCGACGGCGATCCGGGACGAAGTCACGGGCCGCGAGGAGGAGCTTCACGAGGTCCACACGACGCTCGTTCAGCACAGTCTTCCAGGCGCCGAAGTTCTGCGGAGCGCGCTCGACCAGATGCGCTCGATCCGCACCGGAAAGGAAGACCACGCGATCCTGACGTTCAACACCGCCTACAAGGAGCTCAAGGAGGCGATCAAGCGCGGCGCCGAGCTGGCCGGCGCCTTGACGGTGCCGCGGCTCCAGGATGTTGCCCGGGCGCGCCGTGCCCTTCGCACGCATTGGGCGTTCCTGAAGGACGAGCCGGACATCAGCGACGAGCTGCGCGAGCACGCCGAGCAGCTCGGGGACCTGCTACAGCGCGAGACCTTCTTCAAGGAGTTCGCGGCGATCGATCAGCACGCGAGGGCGATCACCGCGGAGTACGACCGCCGTCACCACGATGCGGCGAACCGGCGGACGGCCGCCTACCAGGATGCGATCACGAAGTTGCACGGCACGCCGGGGTGGGCTCAGCTCGACGCGAGCCAGCAGCAGCACGTGGAGGCCTCGCTCGCCGCGCGGGCGAAGGCGGACGGGGTTGATGGTATTTCGATTCCGATGCTGAGGGAACAACACGATGCCTGCCCGACCGTCCTGGCTAAGGCGGTCGAGGAGATGCTGCGGATCCTCGACGGGGCGCGCGTGGTGCGTGTCGCCGCCTCGAGCTACTTCAGCGGCGGGATCGAGACCGAGGAGCAGCTCCAGCAGGCGCTCACCGGTCTCCGCGACGAGTGCATGGAGCTCATTGCCGCCGGCAAGAAGGTCCTGATCCAGTAGGGGAGCAATGGACCGCGAGACGCGAAACGGGATTCAGCGAGCGACGCAGGACGCCAGGACCCTGCTTGAGCGAGAGTATGCCGAGCAACTCGCGGGCACGTTCGACATCCGACTCGATGGGACGATCGCCACCACACCTGGCGGGCATCTCGACGCGGGGCAGAGGCTCGTCCGCTCCAAGCTCGTGACCGCCGTCGAGCACCTCCGGGCGGCGGGGCACGGCAAGGACGCGGTCGTCGCGTACGTCCGCGAGGCCGCATTCACGACGCTGAACCGCTTCGTCGCGCTGAAGATGCTCGAGGCGCGGGGGCTCGCCCAGGAGTGCCTATCCCGCGGCGAGGAGTCGAGCGGCTTCAAGGAGTTCGTCGGCCTGGCGCCAGGCCTCGTCCAGCTCCCCGACCACGGCTACCGGCTATACATCGAGAGTCTGTTCGACGAGATCGGTCGCGAGGTCCGCGTCCTCTTCGACCGCCGTGACCCCGCGAACCTACTCTGGCCGCGACGGCAGCCGCTTCTTGACGTCCTGGCCATCCTCAATGCTGCCGAGCTGGCGTCGGTATGGGGTGAGGACGAGACGATCGGCTGGGTCTACCAGTACTTCAACAGCGACGAGGAGCGGCGCCAGATGCGCGCCGAGTCTCAGGCGCCTCGCAACAGCCGCGAGCTGGCCGTCCGCAACCAGTTCTTCACGCCGAGGTACGTGGTTCAGTTCCTAACCGACAACACCCTCGGCCGTATCTGGTACGAGATGCGACGGGGCGATACCAAGCTCCGCGACCTCGACTACTTCGTGCGTCGCCCCAACGAGATCTTCCTCGCACAGGGGGAGGAGCCCCCGGCCGCGTCGGATGGGAACGACGACCTGTCGAAGGAGGAGCTGCTCCGCCGCCCATTCTACGTGCCCTTCCGGGCAAAGAAGGATCCGCGGGACATCCGGGTGCTGGACCCCGCGTGCGGGTCGGGACACTTCCTACTCTACGCGTTCGACTTGCTGCTCGTGATTTACGAGGAGGCATGGTCTGACGAGACCCTGCCCAAGTCGGAGGTCACTGGAAGGGCGTTGCGGGAGGAGTATGCGGACATCGCAACGCTTCGCGGAGCGGTGCCGGGCCTCATCCTCCGGCACAACCTCCATGGCATCGACATCGACGCGCGCTGCGCTCAGATTGCGGCGTTTGCCCTCTGGATGCGTGCGCAGCGGGCGTTTAAGGATCTCGGCTTCGCACGCGATGCCCGTCCGCCTGTCCAGAAGACGAACATCGTCGTGGCCGAGCCCATGCCTGGAGAGGCGGACCTGCAGCGCGAGTTCATCGCTACGCTGGACTCCAAGCTCGGTCAGCTTGTGAAGCACGTCTTCGACCACATGGCCCTAGCTGGCGACGCAGGTTCCCTCCTTCGCCTTGAGGATGACATCCGCGACACCATCCGAAACCTGCACGGCCAGCATGGTCCACTCTTTCGCGCCTCCGACGAACGGCGGTGGCAGCGCGCGGAGAGGGACGTCCTCGAAGCTCTCCGGTCGTATGCGAACTACGCGGCAAACGGGCGAGCTTTCCAGCGGCGTTTGTTCGCCGAAGACGCCGCACGGGGTCTCGGCCTCCTCGACGTCTGCGTAAGGCGGTTCGATGCCATCCTGATGAATCCACCGTTTGGGTCATGCTCGATCGCTGCCCAACAGTACGTTGATCGCGCGTATCCAGACGCCCGTCAGGACCTCCTTGCCGCTTTTGTTTCTCGCGCGAAAGCCCTCGCGCCGGAAGGGTTGATTGGCTCGATCACGAATCGTACGTGCTTGTTCATCACCTCGTTGAGCTCTTGGCGGCGCAGATGCTTGCTCGACGACAGGGGCCTGTTCCTTCTAGTGGATCTCGGTCATGGTGTCCTCGACGGGGCTCTTGTTGAGGCAACGTGCTATGTCCTGGGTTCTTCTGGCTACGGTCTCGCATTCACAACGCTCTCAGATCAGCGGAAGGATGCGGCACTCGCAGAGGCTCTAAATGATCTATTCAGTTGCTTCGTTCTCGACAATGCAAAGCTGAGCGCTTTTCCAAACGCGGCGATCTCCTATTGGGCGCCGCCCCGTCTTCTCTCGAGCGCTCTAAGAGCACGTACCTGTGAACAAGCGGGCCTTTTGCCGAGGGTAGGACTTCAAACTTCTGATGACTTTCGGTTCCTCCGTCTACAGTGGGAGGTCCCTCAGGCTCTGGTGGGCGAACACGGGTGGGTGCCCTTCGCTAAGGGCGGAGAATACAGCCCATTTGCCGACAACCTTCACCTCGCTGTTAACTGGTTTAACGACGCCGCCGAACAACGGGCGTTCGCGGTTCAACACGCGCAGCACACCGGCAGTAGTAGGGGCAACGATGCCACTCGAGAGTTCGAGTGGTACTTCAAAGAAGGTCTGACGTATTCGGAGAGAACGACGAGCGATATCAGTGTTCGTGTGCTGCCGAGAGGATGCATCATTGGCACGTCGGGACCCGGAATCTTCTCAGAGGATCGGGACTCCATTCTTCCGGCGCTGGCCTACTTCTGCACAGCGACCTTCAGGCAGCTCCTGGAACTGTCAATCGGTTCTGGCGATGCCGTGACTTCGGGTAGCGCTGCGCGCCACTATACAGTCGGCAATCTGGCGCGTTGCCCGGTACCGTCTTGGGGCGAGTCAGTCAAAACGATCCTAGGTGCGGCAGCCAAGCAATGTGTGGCCGCCACGAGGTCCCTGCTCGCATGCTCTCTGACGGCGTCAGGACCAATCAGAGCGTACGCCATTCATCGATGCTCGGGCACGCCACTTTCCGAATTGTCTATGAAGGAGGGCGCTCGACGACTCGAAGCGATCAAGGCTCTGTTGGACACTACGGCCGTCATTGAGACCGAGGTTGCACTGGCGTTTGGCTCTGAATCGGGTGTCGCTGATTTTGTGGACGCGAACGCCATGATTCATCCTTGTAGGCGCCCGCGTCGCTCATTGAATCCAGAGGAAGTGTGCGCTCTGCTGCGGCTTGACGAGGAGGCGATTGTCGATAGAGTCGCCGCAGAGCGCGGCTCTAGCCGTGCGATAAGCAAGAAGACTTGGTACGCAGACCGCAAAGTGGAGCTCGCGTGCGTCTACTTCGACGCACACCCGGCGTCGGTGATTTCTGCGGCAATTTGTGGGCAGTACTCCAACTATCCAGTAGAGGAGGCAGCGGCTCAACTCGTTCACGAGGCGATCGCCGTCGCGTTCGGCGACATCCCAGCCGGGAGGCTGTCGGCGACTCACAATGGTCCGAACGACCTATTCGCTGACGGTTGGGGGCGCGCTATCCGTGTGGTCTCGGACGATGCGCCCACGACACTTACGGATGACGCAGGCCATGATGCTGATCTATCGGGCCGCGTTCTTACTGGCGTTAGAGTCGTGGGGTGGCAGGATCCCGATATTCCCCAAGAACTGTGTCGCATCCTGAATGTGGGAAGCATTCGTGAGTATCTGCGCAGATGTGCGTTCTCGTTCCACATAGCTGCCTTTTCGAGAAGTCGGCGAAAGGCGCCGATCTACTGGCAGCTAGCAACCCCGTCGGCGAGCTATTCGGTCTGGCTATACTACCACCGCTTCACTCGCGACACGCTGTACCGCGTACTCAACGACTACGTGACGCCGAAGCTGAAGCATGAGGAGCGGAAGCTCGTTGGGCTGACGCATGAAGCCGGCCCCAACCCGTCAGCGAGCCAGCGGAGGGAGATCGACGCGCAGGAGGGATTTGTCGACGAGTTGCGTGCTCTCCGCGAGGAGGTTGCCCGGGTGGCGCCCATCTGGAACCCGGACCTCAACGACGGCGTCATCATCAACTTCGCTCCGGTCTGGCGGCTCGTACCGCAGAACCGCTCCTGGCAGAAGGAGTGCAAGGCGGTCTGGGACAACCTCGTCGCCGGCGAGTACGACTGGACCCACCTCGCGATGCACCTTTGGCCGGAGCGCGTCGTCCCGAAGTGCGCCGCGGACCGCAGCCTCGCGATCGCCCACGGCCTCGAAGGCGTGTTCTGGGAGGAGGGTGCGGAGGGCCAGTGGAAGCCGAAGAGAGTGGCCAAGGAAGTGATCGACCGGCTCATCGCGGCGCGCGCCTCGGCCGCGGTGAAGGCCGCGCTTAATGACCTTCTCCGTGCGCCGGCTCCGACCGCTACCTCGGGAGGTTGGCGTCGTTCCGGCGGCCGTCGCGCCGAAGCGAATGGCGGCATGGTCGCGGTGTCACGTTCGCGCGGCAAGGCGTCAGCTGCCGAATCGTCCGCGGACAAGGCGACGATCGCAGCGGTCAGAGACGCGATCGCTGCCGTGAACGGTGGGGCCAGCAAGGCAGAGGTGATGGAGGCGACCGGGATCAGCAGCAGCGACTGGAACGCGGCGATCAACGCCTTGCTTGCCCAGGGTGCCGTCATCAGGACCGGCGCTGCACGCGGCACGCGCTACCAGCTAGCGGCGGAGGAAGAGACGGTATGAGCCGCGCCCTCGACCTTTACCTCTGCCAGCAGCTCAGCGAGCAGCTCGTCAAGCGGCGCGTGGTCGTCTTCTACGATCCGAGGCGCGAGTTCGAGCCCTTCTTTGACGAGCTCGAGCAGGCGGGCCCCGGCCTCGGCGGGCTGCCGCGTGTGTTCCTCGACACCGTCCACGACACGACGCCGCACCTCGTCCGCTTCGACGGCTCGTTCTTCGGGCTCCGCGAGGCTGTCGAGCCCGTCGCCGAGCTGGACAGGCCCGAGTTCCTCATCGTCTACCTACCTGGAGTCACGCGCGATCGGCGGGGATCGGTGCTGATGGAGCTGGAGAAGAGTGGCACCTGCTATGAGCCCCAGCTCAAGCGCCTCGCCCGCAACGTGCTCCGTGAGTCCTACACGGACGGCGCCATCGACGAGCTACTCGCGTCCGACAAGGTCACCTATCGTGACATCGCTGGCTTCCTGGAGCAGTCCACGGGCGGCGGTGAAGCGTCGATGCTCCGGACGCTCTTCGGTGGCGCGTCGAGCGAGGTGCTCCTTGCGAGATGGCTGGCGGACCCAAGCCAGGACGAGGCGATTGCCGAGAAGGGCGCGACCGATGAGCTCCTCAAGCTCGTCGGCTCGCGTCTTGGCCTCGGGCTGGAGGCTGGGACATCGGTGTCGGCCGCCCGAGGCAAGGCGGTCCGCTACGTCCTCGCCAACGAGTTCCGCGCGGATCTCGCGGGAGCTCCGCCCGCGTCCCTGGCCATGATCCCGACACCGGCGGCGAAGGAGCACCTCGATCGGGTTCGCCAGGTCGCGTCCCGTCTACGCGCCGCCCACGCGGATGCCTACGTGTCGCTCGCGGACAAGGTGGAGGCCGAGCTCAGCCTCCGCTCGGCGTGCGTCGACCCCGCGCAGCTCGGCTCGATCGACACGTTCCGCGTCGAGGAGCCGGCGCTGCTGGCGCATGTCGCTGTGCTCATTGCGAAGAAGGCCTACAAGCAGGCCCTGGAGATCATCTCGCATCGGTCGCGATCCTTCTGGGTCGACCGGGACGTGCGAAGGCGGGCGCAGTGGGAAGCGTGCCGCCTTATGGCTGAGCTGGGCCAAGCGGTCGAGGAGATACGGCCCGAGGTGTCCCAGCTGGCATCGAAGGGAAACGGCGACGCCACGCGTTGGGTCGAAGCCTACGCGCGCCCCGGCGGATGGCACCGCGTCGATCTCCTGCAGCGCAGCCTGGAGGCGTGGATCGCCAAGATGGACGACGAGCCCGAGGCCGACCAGGCGCTCGGCGTAGTGCGCCGTCACCATGAGGATCTCCTCAAGAAGATGGCCAGCGGCTTCTCCCGAGCCTTCGTGAACGCGGGATGGACGGTCCCTGGGGCGCTGCACCAGACGCGCATCTATCCCGAGATCGTCGAGCGCATGAGCGGCCGCGTGGCCTACTTCTTCGTGGACGCCATGCGGTACGAGATGGGGGTCGAGCTGACCCACCTGCTCCAGCAGTCGGAGGACGTCACCGTGCGGCCGGCGATCGCCGCGCTCCCGTCGATCACACCCATGGGGATGGCAGCGCTGCTTCCCGGAGCGTCGTCGAGCTACTCGGTCGTCGAACAGAAGGGCCACCTCGCGGCGCGCATCGGTGACACGGTCATGCCGTCACTTACCGAACGCATGAAGCACCTGCGAGCGGTACGGCCAGAGGCCAAAGATCTTGACCTTGGCGAATTGCTCCAGCGCAACACGAATTCGCTGAAGCGGACCCTCGAAGGCGTACCGCTTCTGGTCGTGCGCTCTCAGTCCATCGACGGCCTGGGGGAGATGGATGGGGGTCTGCTCGCGCGGCACATCATGGACACGGTCGTCGGGAACATCGCCCGCGCCGTTCGGAAGCTGGCGAAGCTCGGCTTCGACGCCTTCGTTGTGACCGCCGACCACGGCCACCAGTTCTCCGTCCGCAAGGACGAGGACATGATGATGGACAAGCCGGGGGGGAACACGGTCGACCAGCACCGTCGGTGCTGGGCCGGCCACGGCGGCCAGACGCCGCCCGGGTGCCTGCGCGTGACCGGCGCCGAGCTCGGCTACGACTCGGACCTCGAGTTCATCTTCCCCGAGGGCCTCGCGGTCTTCCGTGCGGGTGGCGACCTCGCATTCCACCACGGCGGGATCAGCCTCCAGGAGCTCGTCATTCCGGTGGTCACGTTGCGGCTGTCGCCGGCAGAAGCCGCCACGCAGGCGGGTGTGCTGGTCCGTCTTGCAGGCGTGCCTGCGGCGGTGACGAACCGAACCTTCGGCGTCCGCCTTCGCCTCGACGCCGGCCTCTTCGAGACCGAACCGGTACCTGTGCGCGTCGTGCTCGTGTCCGGCGGTGAACAGGTCGGTCAGGCGGGCATGGCACTCAACGCGGAACTGGATCGCGCCACCGGCATCCTGCGCGTTGAGCAGGGGAGGGAGGCCAGCGTTGGCCTGATGTTGACGCGCGACGATTGCAAGACCGTGCGTGTGGTTGTCCAGGATCCGGCGACCGATGCCGTGCTGGAACAGTCCGAGGAGCTGCCCGTGAGGCTGGGGATCTAGAGGATGAGCGACGATACCGGAGGGGCCAGAGACGCCCTCGACGACAAGGTGAACGGCGTGTTCGCCGGCAAAGTCGTGCGCAAGGACCTCGTGCGTAAGGTCAAGGTCGGCGCGAACGTTCCCGTGTTCGTCCTCGAGTATCTCCTCGGCAAGTACTGCGCGTCGTCCGACGAGATGGCGATCCAGATGGGCCTTCAGGTCGTCAACGACACGCTGGCCGAGAACTACATCCGCCCGGACGAATCCATCAAGGCGCAGAGCCGTGTGAAGGAAAGGGGCCGTCACACCTTCATCGACAAGGTGAAGGTGCGGCTCGTCGACTCGCGGTACTGGGCGGAAGTGACGAACTTCGGACACAAGTTCGTCCACGTCCCGGAGAACTACGTCCGCGACTACGACCGCTTGCTCACCGGCGGCATCTGGGCCCAGGTCGATATGACCTGGGACGACACGGACGAGAAGGCGCCGTTCTTCATCTCGAAGCTCACCCCCATCCAGCTCGCGACGTTCGATCTCGACGAGTACCGGCGGCTCCGCGGCGAGTTCACGACCGACGAGTGGATCGACTTCATGATCCGGAGCATCGGCTACGAACCGACGACAATGGACCGCCGGCTGAAGCTACTCTTTCTCTCGCGGCTCATCCCGCTCTGCGAGCGCAACTACAACCTCGTCGAGCTCGGCCCGCGCGGCACCGGGAAGAGCTACGCAGTTCAGGAGCTGTCCCCTTACGCGGCGCTCCTCACTGGCCCAACCACCGTGGCCAACCTCTTCGGACACCAGCAGGCCCGCTACAAGGGCATGGTCCAGATGTGGGACGTCGTGGCTTTCGACGAGGTCGCTGACCTCCAGAAGATGCCCAAGGAGGTCATCACGACGCTCAAAACGTACTGCGAGTCGGGGCAGTTCCAGCGGGGCCAGGAGGCCATGGCCGGCTACGCGAGCATCGCGATGTTCGGCAACACCCAGCAGCCGGTCGACGTGATGGTGCAGACGGGCCATCTCTTCGCGCCGCTGCCGGACATCATCCGCGACGACATGGCCTTCATCGACCGCATTCACTTCTACCTGCCGGGCTGGGAAGTGCCGAAGATGCGCAACGAGCACTTCACCGACCACTACGGGTTCGTCGTCGACTACCTGGCCGAGGCCCTGCGCGACTTGCGGCGGCTGAACTTCACCGAGATCATTGACCGCCACTTCTCGCTCGGCTCGCACCTCAACGCCCGTGATCGCAAGGCCGTGCGCCGGACGGTCTCGGGTCTGATGAAGATCCTGCACCCGCACGGCCAGGTCGAGCCTAAGGACCTCGAGGAGATCCTCGCCTTCGCCCTCGAAGGACGGCGCCGTGTGAAGGAGCAGCTCAAGAAAATGGGCTCCTTCGAGTACTACCACACGTCCTTCAGCTACCTCGTCACCGAGACGGGCGAGGAGCGCTTCGTCGGCGTCCCAGAGCAGGGCGGCCGCGACTTGATTTCCCCCGACCCGCTGCCTCCGGGTACCGTCTACTCGGCTTCGGTCAGCGGGGACGGGACGGTCGGCCTCTATCGGATCGAGGTCAGCCTGTCGAGCGGCACCGGCAAGCTGAAGGCCGCCGGCGGCATCGCCGGGGCGATGAAGGAATCGATCCAGCGAGCCTTCAGCTACCTCCTGTCGAACAAGAACGCCCTCGGCGTCGGCCGCGAGGTCGACACGTCGGACTTCCACGCGGAGGTCATCGATCTCTTGGGCAACCGCGTGGACGCCGAGATCGGTGTCGCCTTCTTCGTCGCGGCCTACTCGATTCTCCGCAAGGGGGCCCCGCAGCCCGGCCTCCTCGTGCTCGGTGACATGAGCATCCAGGGCAACATCAAGCCGGTCCGCTCACTGACCGAGCCGCTCCAGGTCGCCATGGACAACGGCGCCCGCCGGGCTCTCGTCCCCGTCGAGAACAAGCGACAGTTCCTGGAAGTGAACCCCGACGTCCTCGAGCGCGTGGACCCGATCTTCTACGGCGACGTGAAGCAGGCGAGTTTCAAGGCACTCGGGCTTAACTGAGGCCTGAAGAGGGTGTGGGCAGAGTAACTCGGACAACATGTGTCCTCTTCCGGCGGCAACGAGAGAGAGACTCTTGGCCTCAATCGCCGCGGACCGGCTCGTTGTGATATTCGGCGCGGGCCTGTCGATGGCCGACCCGAGCCGGCTGCCGTCGGCAGTCGCTGTAGCCAGGGGCTGTTTCGACGAGTATCAGATGCTGGAGCCTGGGATCCCGTTCGTTTTGCGAGAGAATCTCGAAGGACTGCCGACTACTTTGTGGACCGCGGAATGCTCCAGGCGATATTCATTCGTCGACTCGTCCCATGGAACACCTTAGTCGGACCTCCGAATGAGGGTCATGAGGCAATTGCCGATTTTCTCATGTGCGGCGCAATCGACCACGCCCTGACGACCAACTTCGATTGGCTCGTCGAACGAGTCGCGTGGGACCGGCTAGGAACAGACTTTGTCGCCTCACTCGAATCGGCAGAAGCTGTCATAAACGAGCCACGACACAAGACGCTCTTCAAGGCGCACGGCTGTGGGTTGCGCGATCGCGACAACACTGTATGGACAAGACGACAACTCGCCGGTGCTCCGGTAGTCGACCGCATTGCGGGGCTGCGAGACTGGCTCGCTGTACGGCTTCGGCACAAGGACCTCGTGATCGGCGGCTTTTGGACCGACTGGGACTATCTGATTCTCGTCCTCGAGCAATGCCTCGCTACGGCGGAGCCGACGAGTGTCACGGTCGTCGACCCAGCTCCAGCAGCGGATCTTGAGAACCGCTCGCCAGCGCTGTGGGCCACTCTTCACCGTCCCGGCATCGACTTTGAACATCTGATGTTGTCGGCTGCTGAAGTTTTGGACGGACTACGGGAGGCGTTTTCTCGCTGGTATGCGAGGCAAGTTCTCCAGACCGGCGCTGCTATCTACAACGAGGCCTTTGGCGCAGCATGCCTGCCGGACTGGCTTCAGGGAGACGATATCCCGAAAACTGACCTCTATACTTTTCGGCGGGATGCCGAATGCGTGCGCATTGGGCGGGCTGCACGGCGAAAGACCCCCGACGCGGGCGTGCAAAACTTCGCATTTTTCAACCTCGCACTGCTGCGGACCGGAGCCCAGCGTGAAGGCGCATTCTTCCGCCTCGGCGACGGTCGACTCGTACGCGTCTTGAACGGCGCCGGGCGATGGCTGAAGGCCGTCGAACGAGAGTATGCTCAGGAGCCACCGGGTGTGCCGGTGGCGGACGTCGTGATGTGCGTAGGAGCCGAAGATTACGGTGCTCCCGCTAGCGTGGTGCGCGGTGGCGCGCCATCGAGCGTCGTTCGCCCAGCAGGTCGGGGAGCCTGGCTCGACACCGCCGGCGCTCGAGCGCTCGTAGGGTTGTGATGGACATCATCGCTCAGTCGGACAGCTTATTTCGGCAAGGCGGCTATCGAACACGCGTCTTGACTGAGACGCCGATCGCTGTGCTTTCTTTCGAGGACGATGTGATAGTCGGGTTTTTACGTGCCTTCGGAAGTGCCGCCGAACTTCTGGCAGGCTGGCAATCGGCAGAGCGGTCCGATCTTTCGCGGCACGCGACGCAGCTGAAGGCCGCGCCGCGTAAGGCGTGGAATATATATTCTTTCTTCCTGACCGAGGCTCTTGGATCAGCGGCGGAGCTCCGCGAGATCGACGCGATCGAGGAGGACTTCTCGGCCACGCGAAAAATCGCCCGCGTGGGTATCAGTACTATTACAGAACTTGAGCGAACTTTGCTTCCGGTCCTTCCGCTACGAACAACCACAACATTGACGGGCATATCGGATCATCGCGCGAAGCTGCGTGCGCATCTTGCCTTCCTTCCGTCGGAGGTCGCTGACGCAATTCTGAGCGGCGCTTCTTCAGCCGAGATCCTGCGGCGGGCTGCGGGGACACGGTGAAAGTCGCCTATCTCGAGCTTTCCGGGTTTCGCGGTTTCCGCCAACGGACTCGCGTAGATATTCCGGCGGGATTCCTTGTTATCAGCGGACGGAACGGTACCGGCAAGAGCACGCTTATTGATGCGGTCGAGTTCGTTTTCACCGGAGCGATCGGCAAATACCCGGCGGAATCTGGTGGAAAGGAGACCATCCGCGACTATTTCTGGTGGCGTGGCCCCGGCACATCAGAGTCGTATTCAGTCAGAATAGGACTTCAAAATGAAGTCGGCCAAACAGTCGAGCTTGTACGTACGCGAGATGGCCGGCTCAACGTGCCCGACTCGCGTTTGGCAGAACTTCTCTGCGAACCCTCCTTCATGGACTCAGCAGCGAATGTTTGCCGGACCTCGATCATTCGCGACGAGTTGATAACAGCGTTGAGTTGGGACCAAACAGACACGGCCCGGTTCGAATTCGTACGGGCCGCTGCGGGAGCGCGTGCGCCCGTAGAGCTCGGAACTAGCTTGACGGAGGCGGTCCAGAATGGACAGAAGCTTGTCGCGGATCTTGAGCGACAGGGGGAGATTGCCGGGTCGCGTCTGCGTAGCGCACTGGCGGAGCGAGCCGAAGCCAGCGCCACCGCACAACACGTGGCGGATCTTCACGAAGCTATCGCCGCGCTACAGGAGGTCGTCGGCCGCCAAGTGACTGAGATATCGCAGCTCTTGACCGCGGTGCGGCGATATCTGGCGGAGCGGCGCCAAGGTCTTGAGGCAGCGGCGACGCTAGGTGCCGATGTGCGCCGACTCGAGACCATGCGAACCCGACTTACTGGTGATGAATATGGTGCAGAATTGCGTCGGGTGTCGACGACCGTCGACCAACATCGGCGAGAGCACAGCGAAGCGGCGGGCAGCCTCCGGGTCGCCGAGTCACGCCTCGCTGCGGAAGAGGCACGTAGCGCGTCTGATGCTTCGTTGGCCGTGTTGCTAGAGCATGGCGAGCGGCTTGGACGCCATGACGAACGCTGCCCATTGTGTCGAGCTCCGAGAACAGCTGCCGAATACGAGGAGGCGTTGCAGGATCTGCGACGCAGGTTGTCGGCAAATGCGGCATCACTGCTCACTGCTCGCAAGGAAGTCGCTGAGAAAAGACGGCAGGAAGAAGCGGCTCGCGCCGCCCTCAATTCGGCGCAGCTCGAGTATCAGCAGCTTGTTGAGCAGCAACGAATCGTCGACGATGCGACATCGCAAGCGATGGCAGTCTGGACCCGTGTCGTCGGCCGCGATGTCGCGCTACCCAATGCGAATGAGATCGATCAGCGGCTCGCGCAGGAGCGCGAGCGCATCGCAGCGTTGGAGCGCCAGATTTTTGTTCTTGAGGCGTCGCAAGCCATCGACCGAATCGCACGCCTCGAAAGCGCGGCCGTAACGGCCCGGGATGAGGTGGACAAGATCAACGTTCAGCTCGGTACCATGAAGTCTGCCGTCGCAAGCTTGAAGGAGGCAGATCGTGCAATACGCCGCGGCAATTCTGAAGTGGTGGACGAGCGTCTAGCATCGATCAGCCCGCTGCTCAGCGAATTGTACTACCGGCTACGACCGCATCGTAGTTGGCGAACAATCGATTATGCGATACGAGGTGATGTCCGGAGATTTCTGAGCCTTCGAGTGGGCGAAGGTCTCAATCCGCAATTCATCTTCAGCAGCGGTGAGAGACGCGCCGCTGGCCTTGCATTCCTGCTCGCGGTCAGTTTGTCGCGGCCATGGTGCCGGTGGGAAACGCTGGTTCTTGACGACCCAGTGCAGCACATTGACGACTTCCGAGCGCTACATCTCGCCGAAGTGCTATCCGCTGTGCGGCGTGACGGCCGGCAAATAATCTGTGCGGTCGAGGATCCCGAACTGGCGGATTTGCTCTGTCGGCGATTGCGAAGTAGTTTTGAGTCGCCCGGAGCCCGACTGGATCTCGAGTACGATGGCGAGGCGGGCAACCGCGTCGCAAAGTGGACACCGATCACTCCGCTCCCAGAGGCGACATTAGTCTCTGCATGAGGGCGCTCTGCAGGAGCCGGCGTTACTGTAGAGTGCATCTTCATCCGGTAGCGTGCCATCTGATCACGCCGTCCGCCGTGAAGAGCAAGCCGCAGCGGAGGCGCCGTTCTTTCGTCACCCCTGTGAGTTGGAGTAGACGCCCGTAGGCCTGGACTTGGCGGACGTACTCCGGGTAGACGGCTTCGACGTCGCCCGCCGGCGGGCTATCCGTCTTGAAGTCGATCACGTCGAGGCGGTCGTCGACCGCGCCCGCGAGATCGATGTAGCCGTTCAGCAGGGTCGTCTCGTCGGCGGGCCCGGCGATCGGATACTCGAGCTTGAGTCGGGGTCCGAGGGAGCCGACGAGACCCTCGGCGCGCAGCGCCTCGAGCGCGCGTGTGACGTCGGCTCGGGCCTCGTCCAGATGCTCTGTCAGGCCGATGCCCTGGGCCGCCCGCGCGACAGCATCTGCCGGCGTGACGTTCGGGCCGCGCAGAACGAACCCGATCGCGGCATGGACGACGCTGCCGAACGCGTGACCGAACCGCCCCTCGCGCGGCTTGCGGAGCGCCGCATCCGGCTGGGTGTCGTCGGGCTCTGCGCGGCGTCGTCGCGCCTCGCCCGAGACCGACGCGGGCGCCAGGCGAGGACGGGAGGCGTCGACCCGCGCCGGCTCCCACCGCTCGGCCACCTGTCGCTGCACCTCTGACGCCGGCCGCGGGGCGGGGGTCGGTGCTGGCGTGATCGTGCGCGCCCAGGCGGCGCCCGCGCCCGCCCGGTAGATGTCCAGCTCGCGCACGGGCGCGGGGGGCGCCCCGGAGAGCAGATCGGCGCAGACCATCTTGCCGGGCGTCGGGGCTCCGGCGCGTGGCACGACGAAGAGATCGCGGGCGCGCGTCGCCGCGACGTACACGACGCGCCGCCGTTCGTTGTCGAGATACTGGCGCTCGGTCGCGACGAGATTCAGTCCGGCCGGCTCCTCCCACTCGAGGCCGTCGAGGCGCATGGTCCAGCCGCGCTGGTCGCGCTCCATGCGCCAGGCGCCCGGCTCGATTCTCGTATCCCACAGCCCCCGGCCGTCCCAGAGCACGACCACCGGGAACTCGAGGCCCTTGGCCTGGTGGACGGTGAGCACCGACACGGCATCGCTGCCGACCGGATGCGGGGGATCGAGCTGAGCGGGGCTCGCCACCCAGTCGCGGAGCTGCGCCGTCGCCGCGTCGAAGTCGAGGCCGTTCTCCGCGCACGTCTGCTCCAGAACGAAACAGAGCTCGCGGAGCCGTTCGAGCCGCTGCGCACCGTTTGGTCCTCGCGCGACCGCCCGCCCAAACGCGGTGAGCTCGAGGAGGTCGCGCGCCGTCGCACCGGGTGAGTGCTCGAAGCGTCGGCGGCGAAGCTCGCGGACGAGCTCGCGCGCTGCGCGCGCGCGGCGGACGCCGTCGTCGCTGCTCTCGGCGTCGCCGGCCGCGCGAGCGCGCAGGAGGTCGGCGAGGTCGAGCGCGAAGAACGGCGGCCGAAGGAGCGCGGCCTCCGCGACGCCGTCGTCCCGATCCGCGAGGGCTCGGAGGCCGAGGAGAAATTGTCGGTGGAGCGGGTCGGCGAGAAAGAGCGTGCCACCGCGCGACGCGTAGGGGACGTTCTGGGCGTCGAACGCCTGGAAGAGGGACATGAGGTTCCACGTGGAGATCGCCAGGACGGCGATATCGCCGTATCGCGAGCGCCGCCACTGCTGGTCGACGGGATCCTCGATCTCCACGTCGCTGCCGTCGACGAGCCAGCGGAGGTAGTGCGCGAGCGCTTCTCCCTCGAGCCTTCGATAGTCGTCGGCTCCGTGCTTGGCGCCGTCCGCGAACTCGAACGGCAGCACGTTGACCGCGAGGCGGGTGGGCACCTCGCGGCCGGCAAGCAAGCGCTGCTGGAAGACGCGGCCGGTCGTCGGCTCGAAGATCCGCCCGTCCGGGGCAGCTCCGAGCACCTCATCGAAGCGGTCGTTGAGCCAGGCGACGAGGGCCGGCGTGCTCCGGAAATTGGCGGAGAGCGTGATGGACAGGTGCTCCGCGCGGGCGACGACCTGACGTACGCGATCGTACATGGCGATGTCGGCGCGCCGGAACCGGTAGATCGACTGCTTGGGATCGCCAACAACCGTGAGCGCGCCGTCGCGCAGTACCACGGCCTCCCAGCGCGTGGCGGCGGGCTCGCGCTCGCAGAGGAACAGCACGATTTCGGCCTGGAGCGGGTCGGTGTCCTGAAACTCGTCGACGAAAATGTGATCGAACATGCGCTGGAACTCGCCGCGCACCATGCGGTCGCGAACGAGCAGGTCTCGGAGCTTCAACAGCAGGTCGAGCTGGTCGAGCGCCTGGTTGCGCGCCTTGACGTGCTCGTAGAGCGCGACCACGACGCGGAAGAGCCGCGCGAGCCGCGTGGCCATCCAGCGATCGAGCGGAGCGGACAGCTCCTTCCAGAGCGGCGGATCGTCTCGGACGAGCCGATTCCAGACCGCCCACGCGTCGTCGTTGCCTGCGAACGTCTGGCCTTTTTTCGCGTCGCGCGGTGGCCGCCAGGCCTCGAGCCGGCGGAGCGCCCTGAACACGACCGAGGGGTCCGTCTCGTCGCGGAGCCGGCGCAGCTCGTCGGCGGCGCGCCGGATCCACTTCCCGCCTCGGGAGCCGTCGGCGATCGGCTTGGCGAGACGCACGATCCGATCGGCCACCCTCCGAAACTCGGCCGCGTCGAAGGCGGCGGCTTCACGGTCCGGTGGCGGCAGGTCGCGTTGCCGCACGAACTCGGCGACGAGCGAGTCGAGCCCGTGCCGGGTGGTCCACTCGAGTTCCTCCGACTCGCTCCTGAGGCCGACCCCGAGGGCGAGCAGGATCGTCCTGGTAGCCTCTTCCGCGAGGCCCGCCGGGACGGCGTCAGCAAGCGTGGCGGCGAGCGTCCCGTTCTGCACGGCCTCGAGGAGCATCTCGAACGTCTCGTGGATCAACTCCTCGCCGTCGTCGCTGATCTCGTAGGCCGGGCTGAGCGCGGCCTCCACCGGCCGCAGGCGCAGCAGGCGGTCCGCGAAGCTGTGGATCGTACCGATGTAGGCCGTGTCGAGCGCGGCCAGCGCGTGACGGAGCTCGTCCAGGCGCCGGCTCGCCACCCCCGCCTCGGCCAGTTCGGTGAGCAACCGCTCGCGGATGCGCAGCCGAAGCTCGCCTGCCGCCTTGCGCGTGAACGTGATCGCGGCGATCCGCTCCATCGGGATCCCGGGCTGCTCGTCGGTGGGGGCCACCATCTCGACCAGGCGGTCGATGAGGATGCTCGTCTTGCCCGTTCCGGCGCCGGCGTCGATCAAGGCGTTTCGCCGGCGTTCCCGCAGGGCCGCGTCGCGTGCGGACTGGTCGGGGGCCGGCATGCCGCGCCGGATCATCGCGACGCCTCGTCGGCTTTCAGCACCCTGAATCGCGCGAGCGCGCCCGTCGCCTTCGCCAGGACGTCGGCCGCACGCTCGCGCGCGCCGTCACCGCAGACCGGGCGGAACGCGCAGTACCGGCAGTCCTCGTCCTCCGTCGTCCGCGGGAAGAGTCGTTCACGCACCAGGTCGGCCGCGAGCGCGAGCCACTGGCGCGCCGCAGGCTCGAGCGTCTGGTGGAAGTCGGTCTGCCAGTCCCGCTCGCCCGGGCGCCGGCCGAAGTAGGCGTAGGATGCGCCGATCGTCGCGGGAATGCGCCACTCGCCGGCGAGCTCTCTCGCGGCGAGGCCGTACACCGCGAGCTGGACGTCCAGAACGGGATCGGCGTCGGCCTCCTCGCCGAGGCGCGGGTGCGCGCGCCCCGTCTTCAGGTCTCGGATCAGTGTGCGCCCGCTGGTCGCGTCGATGCGATCGATCTTGCCTCGCACGTAGAGCGACCGCCGTCCCAGCTGGAGCCGCACCGGGATCGGCTGGCCGAACGACCGCTCGACCGCCACGAACCGCCGTGCCGCCTGCGGCTGCCAGTCCTGGATGAGGAGGTCGCGCATGTCGCTGCGGAGCCGCTCTCGCTCGTGGTTGCGCACGGCCTCGCCGACGAGCGGGTACTCCTCGAGGAACCGCGCGAACTCGCCCTCGACGACCTCGTCAGCGCGCGCGAGCCATGTCTCGAGCGAGCGCTCGCCGGCGCAGAAGGCCGCGCCGTGCTCTCGGTAGAAGGCCTCGGCGGTGCGGTGGAACAGGCCGCCGTACGAGGGTTGTTCGATCTCCCGTAACGAGGGCGCGTCGGCCGGCTCCTCGAAGTGGAGGAGCTGTCCCAGCAAGAAGAGATACGGGCACTGGAGCAAGACCTGGAGGCTGGACGGCGAGATCGGCCACTCCGGCGCGATGCCAGGGACGGGGAGATCGGCGCTGTCGCTCGCGAGCAGCCCGTCGAGCGGGCCCGGCGCAGCGTCGGCCCTCGAAAGCAAGGCGATGCGTCCGAGATCGAGCGCGCTGGTGCCGCACCACCAATCGGGGATCCCGAGGTGCCCATCGGCCACGCCGTCCAGCCAGGCGCTCTCGCCGAGTGGCACGCCGCGCCGGAACTCGAAGG
>Ga0187893_10000686_pt1 | contig 86405 bp, 75 predicted proteins | sample MA1701074metaG_FD_139574 | JGI IMG/M metagenome (GOLD analysis project Ga0187893, IMG submission 139574) | White microbial mat communities from a basaltic lava cave in the Kipuka Kanohina Cave System on the Island of Hawaii, USA - MA170107-4 metaG ... | reverse complement strand
TCGCGCGCCGATCTCGACGCCGCGATCGCGGCCTACGAGCGCAGCGCCGCCGCACAGACCGGGCTCAACGAGTGCAACCGCCGCCGCAATGAGCACCAGGACGCGGGCAAGCGCAAGCTCTCGCCCGACGAACGCGAGGCGCACGCCGCGGAGGGGCGGCGGCTCAAGCAGGAGGTCGCGGCGCTCGAGCAGACGCTCGAGGTCGCGCGCGCGGCGCTCGAGGCAGCGCTGCTCGCGATCCCGAACCTCGTCCACCCGGAGGTTCCCGCCGGCGGCGAGCAGGACTTCCGCGAGCTCCGCCAGGTCGGCCGGCCGCGAGTCTTCGACTTCGAGCCGCTCGACCACCTCGCGCTCGCGGCCGCGCTCGACCTGCTCGACTTCGACGCGGGCGCGCGCGTGACCGGCCAGAAGTTCTACTTCCTGAAGCGCGAGGCCGCGCTGCTCGAGCTCGCGCTCTCGCGCTTCGCGATCGATCGCGCGAGTGCGGCCGGCTTCGTCCCCTACGTCACGCCCGATCTCGCGCGGCGCAGCGTCGTCGACGGACTGGCCTTCAGCCCGCGCGGGCCCGAGACGCAGATCTACTCGGTCGAGGGCAGCGACCTCGACCTGATCGGCACCGCCGAGATCACGCTCGGCGGGATCCACGCGGACCAGATCCTCGAGGCCGAGGCGCTGCCGATCCGGATGGCGGGCGTCTCGCACTGCTTCCGCACCGAGGCCGGCTCGGCGGGCCGCGAGAGCAAGGGCCTCTACCGCGTGCACCAGTTCACGAAGGTCGAGCTCTTCGCGCTCACGCTGCCCGAGGCCTCCGAGGCGATGCACGCGGAGATCCTCGCGCTCGAGGAGCAGATCTACCGCGAGCTCGAGCTGCCCTTCCGCGTGATCGACGTCGCGGCGGGCGACCTCGGCGCGCCCGCCTACCGCAAGTTCGACCTCGAGGCCTGGCTCCCGGGCCGCGGCGAGAAGGGCGACTGGGGCGAGATCACGAGCACCTCGAACTGCACCGATTACCAGGCGCGCCGGCTCAAGATCCGCTTCCGGCAGAAGCAGCCGAAGCGCAGCGGGCACCTGCACACGCTGAACGGAACCGCCGTCGCGGTGCCGCGGGTGCTGATCGCGCTGCTCGAGAACCACCAGCAGCGCGACGGCTCGGTGCGGATCCCGGCCGCGCTGGTCCCCTACGCGGGCTTCGAGTCGATCCCTCGACGCAAGACCTGATCTCCTTCTTGGTTCGGGGACGGTCTTCACGAGTCATGGATTCCTTAATTCTCCCCTCTGGGGGAGAATTAAGGAATCCATGACTCGTGAAGACCGTCCCCGCTCCTGAGAGAATGGGGCGTCTTGCGGTGGTGTAGTGAGGTCGACCGAATGCGCGCAGTGCTCCCCCGCCTGGTCTTCCTCGCGCTCTTCCTGTGGCCGAGCGTGGCTCCCGCCGCCCCTGGGCCCTCCGGCGTGCTGCTCTTCGCGAACGAGGGCAATCGGCTTCGCCGCTTCGACGTCGACACGCTCGCCACACCCGGCCAGCTCGAAGACGTCTTCATCCCGAACGCCGCAGCGGGTGGGCGCGACGTGAACGGCATGATCTGCCGGCTCCCGGACGGCAGCGGCCGCTATGTGATGGGCGAGGACAGCGGCCAGCCGAACCCGCCGCCCGGCTGGGGCGTGTTCTCGCCGGCCGGAGCGCAGGTCGGAAAGCTCACGGCGACCTATCAGGTCGGCGGCGCCGAGCCCTTCGGCTGCGCGACGACTCCCGAGGGCCTGCTCTTCACGACCGAGGTCGGCGGGCAGAGCATCGGCGAGACGACGGGGCAGCTGATCCTCTGGTTCCCGCCCTACGACGTCTTTCCGGGGCCGCCCGGCGCCTATCCGGCCACGAACGCCGCGAGCGCGAACTTCTGCAAGCTCGCGACCGACATCGGCACCGCGGGCGGCGTCGCGATCGACGACCTCGGGCGCGTGTACGTCGCGTCGAGCAGCAGCTTCCAGGTGCTGCGCTTCTCGCCGCCCTTCCCGACCGGAAGCGACGCCGCGCACGGCTGCGGCCTCGTCGACTCGACCGGCGCTCCGCTCGCGACGAGCGTGAACCGCGAGGTCTTCCTGCCCTTTGCGGGCCTCAACACCTACACGGGCATCGCGAACGCACCGAACGGCAACCTCTACATCGCCGAGGTGCTCGGCGGAGAGATCGGCGAGTACGACCAGGACGGCGCGCTCGTGCGCATGATCCTCGACCCGCCCGATCCGGTGCCGCCGCACGCGACGGGCACGCCGCAGGGGATCGCGGTCGGGCCCGACGGCACGCTCTACTACGCGGACCTGAACCTCGTCGGGACCTTCCCGAACCTGTCGCCGGGACCGAACGGCAAGGTCTGGCGCGTGCGCTTCGACGGCCTCGGCAATCCGCTCGCGCCCGAGATCGTGCGGCAGAATCTCGCGTTCCCGGACGGCGTCGCGGTGCACCCGGGCAACCTCGAGCCGCTCACGGAGTGGCCGACCTACGCGGGCAGCGAGGCGCGGCTCTTCTTCAACCCGGGCGAGTCGATCGTGACGAGCGCGAACGCCCACCTGCTGCAGCAGCGCTGGAGCTTCACGGCGGACGCGATCATCACGGGCTCGCCCGCGGTGGCGAGCGTGGACCTGCCGGGCGAGGGGCCGACGCAGGTCGTCTACATCCTCTCCTGGGACCGCAACGTCTACGCCGTGCGCCTGCGCGAGGGAACCGAGCTCTGGCGCTTCACGACGGCGCTCCAGCCCGGCGCGGCCTTCCCCCACGCGGCCTCGGTCAGCGTGGGCCACGCGAACGGCGACCGCGCGATCTTCATCGGATCCGGCGAGATCTTCTACGCGCTCGACGCCGCGACCGGCGCGGAGCTCTGGCACTTCACCGCGGGCACGGGCTGCACGGACGGGATGGGCCAGCCGCCCGGCCTCTGCGGCTTCGCGGGCGAGCGCAACCAGATCGAGAGCTCCGCGCTCTTCGCGAACGGCCAGGTCTACTTCGGGATGGACGTGAACGACGTCGGCACCGGCAAGGGCGGCTTCTACGCGCTCGACGCCGACACCGGCTCGCTCGCCTGGTTCTTCGATCTCGAGACCGGCAGCACCTGCCGCCCCGATCCGGGCGACGACATCCGCGGCTTCGACGGCTACCACAGCGAGGCGGAGCTCGGCCTGCCGGCGGGCTTCCTCGCCACGCGCAGCGGCTGCAGCTTCGACCGCACGGCGACCGGCTGCGCGAACGTCTGGTCGTCGCCCGCGGCGGACCTCGGCCGCGGGCTGCTCTACTTCGCGAGCAGCAACTGCGACACCGACACGAACCCCGGCACGCCCGAGCCGCCGCCGCCGATGCCGCCCTGGGACGAGGCGATCGTCGCGCTCGGCCTCGACGGCACGCCGGCCTGGCGCTGGCGCCCGCGCGAGGTCGACAACGACGACCTCGCCTTCGGCGCGACGCCGAACCTGTTCACGATCGACTTCGGCGGCGCGCCGCGCGACGTGCTCGGCATCGGAAACAAGGACGGGACCTACTACGTGCTCGACCGCGACGGCGTGAACGAGGTGAGCGGCGTCGCGTGGAACGACCCGGACCCCTCGGCACTGCCCTACTGGACGCGCAACGTCGTGCCCGGCGGCGACATCGGCGGGATCGTCGGCACGGCCGCCGTCGACACCGCCGCGGGCCGCATCTACTTCAGCACCGCCCCCGGCGACGGCGCGGCGAACGGTCCGCCGCTCGATCCGCAGCGACCGACGATGCACGCGCTCGACATGCACAGCGGCGCGATCCTCTGGGACAACGCCTCGGACCTCACGTCCTACGCGAGCTTCGGACCCACGAGCGGGATCCCGGGCGTCGTCTTCGCAGGCCAGGTGCCGGGCGCGCTCCTGCGCGCCTTCCACACCGCGACCGGCGCGCTGCTCGGCAGCACGAATCTCACGAACTTCGCGCTCGCGTCGGCGCCCGCAGTCGTCGACGGCATCGTCGTCGTCGGCCAGGGCATCGGCACGATCACCGCGAGCGGCAGCTCGTCGTCGGACATCACCGCGCGCGTCGACTCGGAGCTCGTCGCGCTCTGCGTCCCGGGCACGGCGGGCTGCGCGGTCTGCGGCGACGGCGCGCTCGATGCCGGGGAGGAGTGCGACGACGGGAACCTCGCGGACGACGACGCGTGCTGGTCGGACTGCGAGACGAGCGACCAGCTGCTGCTGACCGGCCGCGCCCGGGGCGGCGCGCTGCGCGTGATCGTCGACGGCGTCCTGATCGAGGTCGCGACGAGCGCGGGCGCGAGCGCTGCCTCCGTGATCGCGCAGCTCGCGGCTGCAATCGAGGCGAACGCGGCGCTCCAGGGCGCCGGCGTCGCGCATCTCTCGGCGGCGAACCGGCTGCGCACGAACGCGGCGCTGACGGCGCTCGCGGTCGGCGATCCGGGCCTCGCCGCGGGTCCGCCCCTGCCCGCGCTGCCCCTCGCGGGCCTCGGCCTCGCCGCGGGCGGCCTGCTCGGGCTGGCGCTCCGGCGCCTCCGGCCCGCGCGGAGCCGATGAGATCGCCCGGGCGCGCGGCCGGCGCGGGAGCGGAGGGCGCGCCTCGGCACCTCGGCCTCGTCGTCGGCACGGCCGGCCACATCGACCACGGCAAGACCGCGCTCGTGCGCGCGCTGACCGGCGTCGATACCGACCGCCTGCCCGAGGAGAAGGCGCGCGGGATCACGATCGACCTCGGCTTCGCGCCGCTCGATCTCGGCGAGGGACTGCGCGTCTCTGCGGTCGACGTGCCGGGCCACGAGGGCCTCGTGCGCACGATGGTCGCGGGTGCGACCGGCATCGATCTCGTGCTGCTCGTCGTCGCGGCGGACGAGGGCGTGATGCCGCAGACGCGCGAGCACGTCGCGATCTGCGAGCTGCTCGGCATCGAGCGCGGCGTCGTCGCGCTCACGAAGATCGACGCGGCCGATGCCGAGGTCGCGGAGCTCGCGCAGGCGGAGGTCGAGGAGCTGCTCGCGCAGACGCGGCTCGCCGGGGCGCCGATCCTGCGCGTCTCCGCGCTGAGCGGCGCCGGGGTCGAGGAGCTGCGCGCAGCGCTGCGCGAGCTCGCGCGCGGCACGCGGCCGCGCACCTCGCGCGCGGGACCGCCGCGGCTCGCGGTCGACCGCGCCTTCGCCGCGCGCGGCTTCGGCGCGGTCGCGACGGGAACGCTGATCGGAAGTCCCTTCGCGGTGGGCGACGAGCTCGAGCTCTTCCCGACCGGCGCGCGCGGGCGCGTGCGCGGGCTGCAGGTCCACGGCGAGGCGCGCGACGAGGCTGCGGGCGGCGTGCGCTGCGCGCTCAACGTCCAGGGCATCGAGCGCGAGGCGCTCTCGCGCGGGCGCGTGTTGTCGCGGCCCGACGCGCTCGCGCCGACCTCGCTCGTCGACGTGCGCCTCGTCTGGCTCGCCGCAGCGCCGCCGCTCGAGGAGAGCCGCTCGATCGAGTTCCTGGCCGGCACCGCGGAGCGGCGCGCGCGGATCGCGCCGATCGGCGAGCCCGCGCTGGCCCCCGGCGCGGTCGGCTACGCGCGCGTGCATCTCGAGGGCGAGCCGCTCGCGCTGGTGCCGGGCGACCGCTTCGTCGCGCGCGGCTTCGCCGCGACCCCGCTCGGCGGCTCGACGCTCGGCGGCGGCGAGGTGCTCGACGTCGCACCGCCGCACCGCCGGCGCAGCGATCCGGAGCTCGCGCGCGAGCTCGAGCTGCTCGCCGGCGGAGACCCCGAGCAGGCGCTGCTCGTGCGCGTGCGGCGCGCGGGCTTCGCGGGAATCCCCGAGCGCGCGCTCGCGCGGCAGCTCGGCCGCGCGGCGCCCGAGCTCGCGCCCGCGCTCGACGCGCTGCGCGAGCGCGGTCTCGCCGCGACCGCGCGCTCGGGAACCTGGATCGCGGAGCCGGCGCTCGCGCAGCTCGAGCTGCTGCTCTTGCGCGCACTCGACGCCTGGCACGCCGAGCAGCCCCTGCTGCCCGGGATGCCGGTCGGCACCTTGCGCGGCGCGCTCCCCGGAAACGCGCCGCGCGAGCTCGCCGACCTCGCGCTCGAGCGCCTCGCCGCGCGCGGCGAGCTGCGGCTCGAAGAGGAGGTCGCCCGCCGGCCCGCGCACGCGCCGAGGCTCGCGCCGGAGGAGGCGCGGCTCAGCGCGCAGCTCGCGGAGCGGATCCGCGCGGCCGGGCTCGAGGCGCCCTCGCTCAAGGACCTCGCCGCCGAGCTCGCGCGGCCCGCGCCCGGACTGCGCGCGCTGCTCGCGCACCTCGAGCGCGAGGGAACGCTCGTGCGCGCGGCCGAGGAGCTCTGGTTCGACACGGGGGTCGTGGCCGCGCTGCGCGAGCGCGTCGTCGCGTTCCTGCGGGAGCAGGGCCGACTCGAGACTCCCGCCTACAAGGAGCTGATCGGCGCGAGCCGGCGCACCGCGGTGCCGCTGATGGAGCTGCTCGACGCGCAGCACGTGACCGTGCGGCAGGGCAACGCGCGCGTCGCGGGCCGCGCGGCCGCGAGCGCAGCCGAGCCGGGTCGAGGGCGCTAGCGTCCGCGCCGATCGCGCTCCGCTTCCCTCCTGCGACCGCGCTTGACCGCCCGGAGAGGCGCAGGCGACACTCGCCGCGGGAGCCCCGCATGCCGACGCGCCATCCGCATCTCATGTCCCCCGGCCGGATCGGAACCCTCGCGCTGCGCAACCGCATCCTGATGTGCCCGATGGGCGACGACCAGGCCAGCCACGACGGCTACGTGACCGAGCAGCAGATCCTCTACTTCGAGGCGCGCGCGCGCGGCGGCGCGGCGCTGCTGCTGGTCGGCTCGGTCGGGATCACCGCGCCCGAAGGGATGGCGAGCCCGCAGCAGAGCGCGATCGCGGACGATTCCTACCTCGAGGGCTGGTCGCGGCTCGCGGCTCGCGTGCACGCGCACGGCGCGCGCGTCGCGCTGCAGCTCGTCCACAACGGCAAGAGCGCGGTCAACGACATGATCGCGGGGCGGCCGCTGCTCGTGCCCTCGCTGCCGAAGACCGCAGCGGCGGATCCGCTCTTTGCGATGCTCACGCCCGAGGAGGCCGCGACGATCGGGACCCCGTCGACCGTGAAGGCCCCGCCGGTGCGCTACCAGGTGATGACGCGCGAGGACATCGCGCGCATCTGCGAGGCCCACGCGGACGCGGTCGATCGCACGCGCCGCGCCGGCATCGACGGCGTGGAGATCCACGCGGGCCACGGCTATCTGATCGACAACTTCCTCTCCCCCACGACCAACCGCCGCACGGACGAGTACGGCGGTTCGCTCGAGAACCGCGCGCGCTTCCTGCTCGAGGTGCTCGCGGCGATCCGGCGGCGCGTCGGCCGCGCGTTCCCGGTCTGGTGCCGGATCAACGCGACGGAACACTTCAGCGACGGCGAGACCCTCGCGGACGCCTGCCGCGTCGCCGAGCTCGCAGAGGCCGCGGGCTGCGACGCGTTCCACGTGAGCAGCTATGCCAATCCCGCGCTCGCGATCGGCTACACCGAGGCACACACGACCCACGCGCCCGGCGCGATGATCCCCTACGCCGCGGCGGTCAAGCAGCGCGTCTCGGTCCCGATCATCACCGTCGGCCGCATCGAGCCCGAGCTCGCGGAGCGCACGCTCGCCGAGGGCAAGGCCGACTTCGTCGCGATGGGGCGCAAGCTGCTCGCCGACCCCGAGCTGCCGAACAAGCTCGCCGCGGACACACCCGAGGAGATCCGCCCCTGCATCTACCACTACCGCTGCATCAGCCAGATCTTCCAGCGCGATCACGTGCTGTGCGCATCGAACCCGCTGACCGGGCGCGAGTCCGAGCTCTCCATCGAGCCGAGCACTGCGCCGAAGCGGGTGCTCGTGATCGGCGGAGGCCCAGCGGGGCTCGAGGCGGCGCGGGTCGCGGGCCTGCGCGGCCACCGCGTGACGCTCTTCGAGGCCCGCGAGCGGCTCGGCGGCCGCTTCGCGCTCGCGGCGCGCACCTCCGAGCCGAACGCCCGGCTGCTCGCGTGGCTCCTGCGACAGATCGCGAAGCACGGGGTCGACGTGCGCCTGGGCACGAGCGCGCAGGCGGGCCAGGTCGCGGAGCAGGGCTTCGACGCCGTGCTCGTCGCGACGGGCGCGCGCTGGCCGCGCCCGCGCGTGCCCGGCGCGGACCAGCTGCACGTCTGGGATCTCGAGCGGCTCGCGCCCTGGCTCGACGATCCGGGCGCCCGCATCAGCGGTCCGGTCGTCGTGATCGGCGGGAACAAGGCGGGCCTGGCGCTCGCGGGCGTCGCGCGCGAGCGCGGCGCGAGCCGCGTCACGGTGCTCGAGGAGAGCGCCGTCTTCGCCGCGGCCAACGGCATGGTCGGGCGCTGGCGCTACGTCCACGAGGCGCGCGAACAGGGCATCGCGCTCGAGCCCGGAAGCCGGCTCGTCGCGATCGACGGCAAGCTCGTGCGCTACCGGGACGACGCGGGTCGGAGCCGCGAGTGCGAAGCCGAGTGCGTCTTCCTGACGAGCGGCGCGCAGCCCGACACGAGCCTCGCCGACGCGCTCGCCGAGCGCGGAGTGCGCGCGCAGGCGCTCGGCGACTGCCGCGAGCTGCGCTTCGTCGAGGGCGCGTTCCTGGATGCGACGCTCGCCGCGGCGGCGCTCTGAGCGCGCGCCGCGGCGGCGCCCGGCCGGCGGAGCAGCGGACTCATTGCGCGATGCAGCGCAGGACGTCGCGGCGCGCGTCGAGCGGGTGCAGGGTCCAGGGGTAGCGATCGCCGCGCGGCGACGCGTAGTAGAGCGCGCCGGCGTCGCGCCAACCGTCGAGGATCAGCGACTCGCTCCACGCGTTGTCGATCGGCGCGACCGCGGGGGTGTTGTGCTCGCGCCAGCGGTTTCCGAGGTGCGCGACGAGCCACCAGGTGCGGTAGTGCTCGAGCGGAAGCGCGTCGAGCGCGCGCGAGAGATCCTCGGCCCAGTGGCAGCAGAGCCCGCGCGGGCGCAGCCCCACGTGGAACAGGTTGTTGTGCAGGAGCGGGGGCCAGGTCATGCGGTAGCTCGCGGCGAGGCTCTGCACCGTCTCGAGCGCGGTGCGCGCAATCAGCGTGGCCTCCTCCGCATCCCCGGCTCCCGGGAGCGCCAGGATCGCGTCGCGCAGCGCGCCGAGCTCCGCCGGATCGGGCTGCGTCGCCGCAGGCGGAGGGCTCGCGCAGGCGGCGGCGAGCGCCCCGTGTGCGAGCAGCATGCCTGCTAGTCGGAGACGCAGGACAGCGAACCCCCGAAGCGCTCCCAGCGGGTCTCGCTCCAGAGCAGCTTGATCCAGGTCCACGGGTTCAGCATCGCGAGCCAGCTCTCGCGGTTGTTCCAGGACCAGTAGATCAGGAAGGCCGGACCTCGGACGTCCTCCATCGGCACGAAGCCCCAGCCGCGGCTGTCGTTCGACTCGTCGCGGTTGTCGCCCATCGCGAGGAAGTGGCCCGGCGGCACCTCGACGCGCGCGAGGTGCTGCCCCGGCGCGAGCGGATGGTCGAGCGCGACGTGACGGCAGACGCCGAGCGCGGAGGGCAGCTCCTCCTCGAGCACCCGCATCTCGAAGCCGCGCTCGTTCTGGAAGGTGGTTCCGCTGTCGCGCGACTCGAGCTTCTCGTCGTTGAGCCAGACGCCGCGGCTGCTCACCTCGACGCTGTCGCCGGGCAGCCCGATGAGCCGCTTGATGAAGGCGTCGCCCGGATAGTCGGGGCAGCGGTCGAGGGGGCAGATGTCCCCGCCCTTGCGGCCGAGGTCGAAGACGATCACGTCGCCGCGGCGCGGCTCGCGCAGCGCGGGCAGGCGGATGTCGGTGCCGGGGATTCGCGCGCCGTATACGAACTTGTTGACGAAGACGTGGTCGCCGACGAGCAGCGTCGAGAGCATCGACTCCGAGGGCACGTAGAAGGTCTCGAGCACGAGCGCGCGGATCACGAGCGCGAGCGCGACGCCGCCGACGAGCGGCGCGATCTGGTTCCAGGCCCTGCGGCCCACCGTCTCCTCGGCCTCGGCCGAGCCGGCGCCTTCGGGCGGGTTCTCCGCACCGCGCTGCGCCCCGCGCGAACGCCCTGTGCGTTCGCGGGCTATGACGAGAAGAAGGGATTCACGGAAGCCCGCGCCCAATCGAGGACGGTCACGTCCCAGGGGAGCAGGAAGCCGCCGTTGGGGAAGATCCCCAGGTAGAGCACGAAGAACGCGCAGAAGCCGAGCACCGCCATCTCGGAGACGGAGGTCACCAGACGCGGGCCCTGCTCCGCCGGCTCGCGCATGTACATGAGCACCGGAATCCGCAGGTAGTAGTAGACGGACACGACGCTCATGAGCACACCGATGATCGCGAGCGGGATCTGTCCCGCGGAGGCGGCGGCCATGAAGATCTGGAACTTGCCGATGAAGCCGGCAGTCCCGGGAATTCCCGCGAGCGAGACCATGAAGAGCGTGAGCAGCGCGGCGAGCGTCGGCCGCGACTCCGCCAGGCCCGCGAGCGATTCGATGCGCTCGCAGTCCTGACCCTGCTGCGCGAGCGCGACGATCACGCCGAAGGCGCCGAGGTTCATCAGCGTGTAGGCGACGAGGTAGAAGAGGATCGCCGAGAAGCCCTCGCTGCCGCCCGCCACGAGACCGATCAGGATGTAGCCCGCGTGGGCGATCGAGGAGTAGGCGAGCAGCCGCTTCACGTTGTCCTGCACCACCGCCATCAGGTTGCCGACGATCACGGAGGCGGCTGCGAGGGCCCAGAGCAGGCCCTGCACCGTCTCGCTCATCGGCGCGAGCGCGAGTCCGAGCACGCGCAGCAGCGTGCCGACGGCGGCCGTCTTGACCGCGACCGACATGAACGCGGTCACGACCGAGGGCGCGCCCTCGTAGACGTCCGGCGTCCACTGGTGGAAGGGGACGCTCGAGATCTTGAATGCGAAGCCCACGAGCAGCAGCCCGAGCCCCACGAGCGCGAGCGGGCTCTGCGGATCGAAGCCCGCGCGCAGACCCTCGAAGGAGGTCGCGCCGGTCGCACCGTAGAGCAGCGCCATGCCGTAGAGCATCACCGCGGTCGCGAAGGAGCCGATCAGGAAGTACTTGAGCGCGGCCTCGTTGCTGCGCAGCTTGCGCCGATCGAAGCCCGCCAGCACGTAGACCGGGATGCTCATCGTCTCGAGGCCGACGAAGACCGCGATCATGTCGACCGCGCCGACCATGAAGAGCATGCCCGAGGTCGCGAGCAGCACGAGCGCGTAGAACTCGCCGTGGTTGATGCGCAGCGCGTCGAGGTAGGTGACCGCGAGCGCGCAGGAGAGCATCGCTCCGACGCAGATCAACACGCTCACGAGCGAGGAGAAGCGATCGAGCTGGTAGAGCGGGTGCGCGGGGTCGAAGGCGCGCGCCTCGCCGCCCGCGAACGCGACGGCCGCCATGCAGGCGGCGACGAAGAGCGCGAAGACCGAGACGCTGCAGACGTAGACGCCGATCCGGTGGTCGCCCACCGACTTCATGCGCGAGAGCAAGACCTCGAGCAGCAGCACCAGCATCGCGCCGATGCCGACGCTCGCGACCGGGCCGATGACGGAGAGGTCGAGCTCGGGCGGCTGGATCACGGCTCACCCCCGGGCTGCGCCGCCGCGGTGGCCGCAAAGAGCCCCGCCGGCGGTGCCGAGGTCGAGAGACCCCCGCGGCTCTCCACGTGCCGCATCAGCTCGAGCACCGAGGGCTCCACGCGGCGCAGCAGGGTCTCGGGATACAGGCCGATCCAGAACATCGGAATCACCATCGCGAGCATCACGAGCTTCTCGCGCAGATCGAGATCGATCAGCCCCTGGTTCTCCGGCTTCGAGACCGGCCCGAAGAAGACGCGGCGCACCATCCAGAGCATGTAGGCCGCGCCGAGCACGACGCCGCCCGTCGCGATCACGGTCGCGATCGGATTCGCGAGGAAGGAGCCGAGCAGGATCAGGAACTCGCCGACGAAGCCGTTGAGCAGCGGCAGCCCGATGCTCGACATCGTCGTGATCGCGAAGAAGAGCGTGTACACGGGCATCGGCTTCGCGAGCCCGCCGAAGGCGTCGATCATGCGCGTGTGACGCCGCTCGTAGAGCATGCCGACGAGCAGGAAGAGCGCCCCCGTCGAGATCCCGTGATTCACCATCTGCAGCACGCTTCCGTTCAGGCCCTGCGCGTTGCCCGCGAAGATTCCGAGCATCACGAAGCCCAGGTGCGCGACCGACGAGTAGGCCACGAGCCGTTTGATGTCGGCCTGCACCATCGCGACGAGCGAACCGTAGACGATGCCCGTGACGCCGAGGCCGACGATCCACGGCGCGAGCTCCGTCGCGCCGACCGGGAAGAGCGGCAGCGCGAAGCGCAGGAATCCGTAGGTGCCCATCTTGAGCAGCACGCCCGCGAGCACGACCGAGCCCGCGGTCGGCGCTTCGACGTGCGCGTCGGGCAACCAGGTGTGCAGCGGGACCATCGGGACCTTGATCGCGAAGGCCAGCGCGAAGGCCGCGAAGAGCCAGGTCTGGGTCTTCCACCAGAGGGCCTCGCCGGAGAGCGGCACGCGCGTGTCGAGGAGTCCGAGCGCCTCGACGCTGGGTCGCGCGACGAGGTCGAAGTTGAGCGTGCCGGTCTGCTCGTAGTGCAGGTAGTAGAGCACGAGCATCGCGAGCAGCATCAGGAGCGAGCCGAACATCGTGAACAGGAAGAACTTCACGGCGGCATAGATGCGCCGCGGGCCGCCCCAGATGCCGATGATGAAGTACATCGGGATCAGCATCACCTCCCAGAACAGGTAGAACTGGAAGACGTTCAGCGAGACGAAGGCGCCGAGCATGCCGGTCTCGAGGAAGAGCATGAAGAAGACGTAGCTGCGGACCGACTTCGAGGGCTCCCGGGCGGACGCGAGCAGCACCACCGGCATCAGGAAGGTCGTGAGCAGCACGAGCACGAGGCTGATGCCGTCGACGCCGACGAAATAGCTGATCCCGTAGCCCTCGATCCAGGGCCGGTACTCGACGAACTGGTAGCCCGGATCCGTCGGGTCGAACTGGAAGAAGAGCTGCAGCGAGAGCAGGAAGCAGAGCCCGGTGGTCGCGAGACCCGCGAGCCGGAAGATCGCCTCGGGCACGCCGCGCACGAGCGCCGCCACCGCGACGAGCACGACCCCCACCGCGAGCGGCAGGAAGGTGATCGCCGAGAGCAGGATCGGATCCACGGCCGGAGCCATCGCGTTCGCCCTTCCCTGCGCCTACCGGAGCAGGTAGCCCACGATCGCGACGGCCCCCGCGATCATGAAGAAGACATAGCTCTGGGTCAGCCCGCCGTGGAGGTGGCGCAGGCCGTGGGCCGCGAGCGCACGCACCGTGTGGGCCGTGCCGTTCACGGCGACGGCGTCGATCAGACCCGCGTCGAGGATGCGGTAGCAGACGCGGTCCGAGAGGAAGACCGTGGGGCGCACGATCAGCAGGTCGTAGAGCTCGTCGACCCAGTACTTGTTCGAGAGCGTCCGGTGGGCCGCGGGCAGCGCGTCCGCGAAGCGATCCGCGAGGCCCGGGCGCGCGAAGTAGAGCAGATAGGCGAGCCCGAAGCCGAGCAATGCAACCGCGATCGCGGCGACCGCGAGCAGATACTCGGTCGCGTGCTCGAGGTGGTGCAGCTCGCCCTGCGCGAGAACCGGCCCGAGGAAGTTCCCGAGGCTGTTCGATTCCGGGATGCCGAGCAGATCCCCCCAGACCTGCGGCAGACCCATGTAGCCCGCGGTCACCGAGAAGAAGGCCAGCACGAGGAGCGGGACCAGCACGCTGCGACCGGGCTCGTGGATCTGCTTCTGCAGCTCGGCCGATGCGCGGCACTCTCCCGTGAAGGTGCGGAAGAAGAGCCGGAACATGTAGAACGAGGTCAGGCCCGCGGTCGCGAGACCGATCGCGTAGAGATAGGCGTGACCCGGCACCTGCGAGGCGAAGCTGCTCGCGAGGATCTCGTCCTTCGAGAAGAAGCCCGAGAGACCCGGCGTTCCCGCGATCGCGAGCACGCCGACGAGGAAGGTCCAGGCCGTGACCGGGATCCGGCTGAAGAGCCCGCCCATCTTCTCGATGTCCTGCTCGTGGTGCATCGCGAGGATCACCGAGCCCGAGCCGAGGAAGAGCAGCGCCTTGAAGAAGGCGTGCGTGCCGAGGTGGAAGATCGCCGCGCCGTAGGCGCCGCAGCCCGCGGCGAGGAACATGTAGCCGAGCTGGCTCACGGTGGAGTAGGCCAGCACCTTCTTGATGTCGGTCTGCACGAGGCCGATCGTCGCGGCGAAGAGCGCGGTGAGTCCGCCGATCCACGCGATCAGCGCCGACGCGACCTCGGCCTCCGCATACAGGAAGCTCAGGCGGCAGACCATGTAGACGCCGGCGGTGACCATCGTGGCCGCATGGATCAGCGCGGAGACGGGCGTGGGTCCGGCCATCGCGTCGGGCAGCCAGACGTAGAGCGGCAGCTGCGCGGACTTTCCGGCCGCACCGAGGAAGAAGCAGATCCCCGCGACGTTCACGAGCCGGGCCTCGCCGACGAGCGGCAGCGCGAGCGAGAGCCCGGCGATCTGGTGGAAGGAGCGCTCGATCCCCGCGAAGGAGAGCGTGGGCGAGCCGACCTGCACGAGCGCCGAGAAGATCAGGAAGATGCCGAGCAGGAAGCCGAAGTCGCCGATCCGGTTGACGATGAAGGCCTTGCTGCCGCAGTAGGCGTTCCAGCGATCGGAGTACCAGAAGCCGATCAGGAGATAGGAGCAGAGGCCGACGCCCTCCCAGCCGAGGAACATCAGCACGAGGTTCTCGCCGAGCACGAGGCAGAGCATCGAGAAGGTGAAGAGGTTCAGGCACGCGAAGAAGCGCTGGTAGCCCTTGTCGTCCCGGTGATCGGCCTCCATGTAGCCGATCGAGTAGACGTGGATCAGGGAGCCCACGCCCGTCACGATCAGGATCATCACGGCCGAGAGCGGATCCACGACGAGCGCCATCTCCGCGCTGAAGATCTGCCCGCCGACTCCGGAGCCGATCCAGGTGTAGAGGTCGTCGACGAGGCGGCGCTGCCCGGCGGGCTCCCCGATCAGGTCGGCCATCGCGAAGCAGGAGATCAGGAAGGCCGCGATCACCGAGCCGCAGGAGATCGCGTTGGTGAGCGGCTTCGAGATCGGCCTGCGCAAGAGACCGAGCGTGATCCCGTGGATCAGCGCCGCGCAGAGCGGGAGCAGCGGAATCCAGCGCAGATAGACCGCAGGCAGGCCGGCTTCGTTCACCACTTGAGCAGGCTCACTTCGTCCACGTCCACCGAATCGCGGTTGCGGAACATCGAGATCACGATCCCGAGGCCCACGGCCACCTCGGCGGCGGCCACGGTGATGACCATCAGCACGAACATCTGGCCCGAGAGCGCGGGCGCGGAATCGCTGCCGGGCCACATCCGGTTGAAGCCGACGAAGGCCAGGTTGACCGCGTTCAGCATCAGCTCGATCGACATCAGCATCACGATGACGTTGCGGCGCGTGGCGACGCCGATCAGTCCGATCGAGAAGAGGACCGCGGAGAGACCGATCACGTGGTCGAGCGGGATCATGGACTCCTCCCCACGCGCTAATCGATCTTCCGCTTGGCGAGGATCAGCGCGCCCACGATCGCCGCGAGCAGGAGCAGCGACACGACCTCGACGAGCAGCACGTAGTCGGTGTAGAGCACCTCGCCGACCTGCGCGTAGCCGCCGAAGCCCGCCGGCACGGGAGGGGCCTCCGGGAGCCCACGCGTGGCCGACAGCAGCCCCACGAGCGCCGCGACCGCGAGCAGCGCCGAGCCCACGCGCACGAGCCAGGCGCGCGCGGGCGCGAAGTCGTCCTGGCGCAGGTTCAGCAGCATCACGACGAAGAGGAAGAGCACGACGATCGCGCCGCCGTAGACCATGATCTGCAGCGCCGCGACGAGGTAGGCCTCGAGCAGCAGGTAGATCCCGCCGAGGCTCACCATCGTGAGCACGAGGTTCATCGCACCCGCGACCGTGTTGCGCAGGTTCAGCACCATGCCGAGAGCCGAGCCCACGGCCAGCGCTGCGAAGAGATAGAAGAGCAGGAGCGGCGTCTCCATCGAGCTCCCCCGGCTAGCCGTGGATGACCAGCATCACGAGGCCGGTGACGAAGATGTTCGCGATCGACAGCGGCAGCATGATCTTCCAGCAGAGGTCCATGACCTGGTCGTAGCGGAAGCGCGGCAGCGTCCAGCGGATCAGCATCTGCAGCCAGATCATCGCGACGACCTTCACGACGAAGCAGAGGAAGTGCAGCAGCATGCAGAGCGCGTTCGCGAGGCCGTCGCCGAAGCCCGCGAAGGGTCCGGCGCCCTGCGCGAAGAAGGCGGTCAGCGTGGCCTGGTCGAGGAAGGGGATCGCCCAGCCGCCGAGGAAGATCGACGTGAGCAGACCCGCGATCACGACCACCTCGATGAACTCGGCCATGAAGAAGAGGCCGAAGCGCATGCCCGAGTACTCGAGGAAGTAGCCCGCGATGATCTCGCTCTCGCCTTCGGGGATGTCGAAGGGCGGGCGCTTGTTCTCGGCCATGATGCAGGTCAGGAAAATCAGGAAGCCGAGCGGCTGCAGGAACAGGCCCCAGGCCGGCAGCCGCAGCCAGTCGAGCCAGGCCGGCACGGGAATCCCGAAGAGCACGTCGAGGAAGCCGAGCAGCCGAAAGGTGCTGTCCTGGGCCGTCGCCATGTCGGTGAGCTTCAGCGTCTGGAAGACCATGAAGCAGCCGACCACCGAGAGACCGAGCGTGACCTCGTAGGAGATCATCTGGGCCGACGCGCGCAGCGAGCCGAGCAGCGACCAGTTGTTGTTGCTGGCCCAGCCCGCGATCACCGTGCCGTAGGTCGCGATCGAGCCGATCGCGAAGATGTAGAGCAGGCCCCAGTCGGGATCGGCCGGCACGAGCTGCAGCGCGTGATCGCCGAACTGGTAGGTGGAGCCGTAGGGAATGATCGCGTAGGCGATGATCGCCGGGACCGCGGCGATCACCGGCGCGATCGTGTGCAGGATCCGGTTCGCGCCGGTCGGAACCACGTCTTCCTTGGTCAGGAGCTTGATCACGTCCGCGAGCGGGTGCAGCAGGCCCAGCACCGTGATGCCGGAGACGTCCGCGCGGTTCGCGCCGATGCGGTCCTGCATCACGGCGCTCTGCTTTCGCTCGACCCAGGTGATCACGGGAGCGAAGGCGCCGATGATCACGAGCAGGATGAACGCGCTCTTCAGCAGCACCTCGATCGGCATGGCTAGGCGCGCGCTCCCGGGGCCGGCACGCCGGCCTGTGCCGGTGCGGCGTCGGCGAGCGGCTTGCCGGCCAGGCCGACCGCGTCGTAGTCGCAGCCGACGAAGGCCGCGACGCTCTTCGCGAGCTCGCGCGACACCGCGCGCGCGTCGTAGCCCGCGGCGTCCGAGAAGCCCGCGAGGCCGAGCCTCGCGCCGAGCTGCTGCAGCCACTCGCCTTCGTCCCGCGCGTCGAAGGCGGGCTCGACCGCGGGCACCACGCGCTGGACCCGGCCGTCGCAGTTCACGAGCGTGCCGCGCTTCTCCGCCGCGACGCGCGCGGGCAGGAGCACGTGCGCCGCGCGCTCGAGCTCGGAGCGGTGGCTGTCGAGCACCACGAGCGCCTCGAGGCCGGCGAACGCCGCGGCCGCGTCGAGCTGGGCGGCGTCCAGCACGTCGTGGCCGAGCGCGATCAGGCCCTTGACGCGGCCGGCGCGGATCGCCTCGACGAGCGGCGCCGCGTCCGGATAGCCGAGAGCGCGCGCGCCGGCGGCGTTGGCGGCCTTCTCGGCATGGACCAGGATCGCGTCGGATTCGCCGCGGACGACCGCGACGCCCGCGAGCCCGGCGCCGAGCCCGCCGAGCACGCGGCGCAGCTGGAACAGGTCCTCGTTGGTCGCGTGCGGCGATGCGAGTCCCGCGATCGAGCCGGCTCCGTGCCGCGCGAGGGTCTGCGACAGCTTCGCCGCCGCCGCCGCGATCGCGGCCTCGCCGCTCGCGACCTCGAGCACCGGAAGCGCGCCGCGCACGAGCGGCTGCTCGAGCCGGTCCGGCGCGCCGATCCGCTGGTAGGACATGCGCCCCGCGTCGCAGATCCAGGTCTCGTTGACCGCGTCGTTGCGCCGCGGGACGTAGCGGTAGACCTTGTTGTTCGCGACGCCGAGGTGGATGTTGCAGCCGCGCGCGCAGCCCGTGCAGATGCCCGGGACGTCCTCGAGGAACCAGACCCGGATCTTGAAGCGGAAGTCCTTCGTCGTGAGCGCTCCGACCGGACAGATGTCGGCGACGTTCATCGAGTAGGGATTGTCGAGCGCTTCGCCCGGGAAGGTCTCGATCACCGAGCGGTCGCCGCGGTTCTGGACCGTGAGCTCGCCGCTGCCGGGAATCTCGCGGCAGAAGCGCACGCAGCGCCGGCACAGGATGCAGCGCTCCTGATCGAAGACGATCGTGGGCCCGAGATCGACGCGCTTCTTGAGCGCGCGGCGCGGCTCGCGCGTGCGCGACTCGGTCACGCCGTACTCGAAGGCGTAGTCCTGGAGCTTGCACTCGCCGGCCTGGTCGCAGATCGGGCAGTCGAGCGGGTGATTGACGAGCAGGAGCTCCATCACGCCCTCGCGCGCGGTCTGCACGCGCGGCGTCGTGGTGTGCACGACCATGCCGTCCGCGACGATCGTGTTGCAGGCGATCTGGAGCTTCGGCTGGCCCTCGATCTCGACCTGGCACAGCCGGCAGGAGCCGTCGATCGAGAGCTTGGGGTGCCAGCAGTAGTGCGGCACGTCCACGCCGTTCATGAGCAGGCCGGCGTCGTCGAGCGCCTGCAGCAGCGTGCGCCCCGCGGCGACCTCGAGCTCGCGCCCGTCGACGGTGATCTTCGGCATCAGAGCTCGAAGCTCTCGGGGAAGGGGCACTTCTGCTCGCGCAGGTGCGCCTCGAAGTCGGAGCGGAAGTGCCGCAGCAGGCCCTGCACGGGCCAGGCCGCGGCGTCGGCGAAGGCGCAGATCGTCGAGCCCTCCATCTTGGCCGCGACGTCGAGCAGCACGTCGAGATCCGCCTGCTGCCCGGCTCCGCGCTCGATCCGGCTCACGATCTTGTGCAGCCAGCCGGTGCCCTCGCGGCACTGCGTGCACTGGCCGCAGGATTCGTCGCGGAAGAAGTACGTGATCACGCACGCGACGCGCACCATGCAGGTGGTGTCGTCCATCACCATGATGCCGCCCGTGCCGAGCATGCTCTTGCGCTCGCGCAGGAACTCGTTGGCCATGCGCGTGTCGAGCTGGCTCGCGGGCAGGATCGGCATCGACATGCCGCCCGGAATCACGCCCTTGACCGCGCGCCCGGGCAGCGGTCCGCCCGCGTGGCGCATCACGATCTCCTCGAGCGGCGTGCCGAGCGGCAGCTCGTAGAGGCCGGGCTTCCGAACCTGGCCGGAGACGCCGAAGATCGTCGTGCCCGGGCTCTTCTCGGTGCCGAAGCCCCTGAACCACTCCGCCCCGTTCTTCACGATGTGCGGGACGTGGGAGAAGGTCTCCACGTTGTTGACCGTGGTCGGCTGGCCGAAGGCGCCGTACTGCGCCGGGAAGGGCGGCTTCTTGCGCGGCTGGCCCTTCTTGCCCTCGAGCGACTCGAGCAGCCCGGTCTCCTCGCCACAGATGTAGGCGCCCGCGCCGCGCGCGACGACGATCTCGTGCGAGAAGGCCGTTCCCATCACCTTGGGGCCGAGGTAGCCCTTCGCGCGCGCCTCGCCGACCGCGCGCTCGAGCACGTCGGCCGGGAACGCGTACTCCCCGCGCACGTAGACGAAGGTCTTCTCGGCGCCGGTGGCCCAGGCTGCGATCAGGATGCCCTCGAGCATCTGGTGCGGGCCGCGCTCGAGCAGGATGCGGTCCTTGAAGGAGCCCGGCTCCGACTCGTCGGCGTTGCAGACGAGATACTTCGGCTTGTCGCTGCCCTTCGGCATGAAGGACCACTTGAGGCCGGCGAGGAATCCCGCCCCGCCGCGTCCCTGCAGGCCCGAGCTCTTGACCAGCTCGATCACCGCTTCCGGCGTCATCTGCGTGAGCGCCTTGCGCGCCGCCGCATAACCTCCGCGGCGCTCGTAGCCCTCGATTCCGACGGTGGAATCGTCCGCGAAGTGTTCCGAGAGATAGCTCGTGACGAAGGGAACCTTGAGTCCCATGCGCTACTCGAGGGCGTCCAGAATCCCCTTCGCCGTGCCGACGTCGAGGTTCTCGTGGTAGCTGCCGTCCACGCGCATCATCGGTGCGTAGGCGCAGGCGCCGAGGCACTCCTCGTGCCCGAGCACGAGGCGGCCGTCCGCGGTCGGCTCGCCCGCGTGGCTCCCGACGTGGGCCTCGAGCTCGCGCAGGAGACCGCGCGCGCCGCGCAGCGAGCAGGGCAGGTTCGTGCAGACGTAGACGTGGTGCCGCGGCTGCGGCGAATCGAAGAACATGTTGTAGAAGCTGACGACCTCGAGCACCTCGTTCGGCCGGATCTCGAAGAGCGCCGCGACCTCGGCCGCGGTCTCGAGCGAGACGTGGCCGAGCTCCGCCTGCACGTGGTGGAGCGCGGCCAGGAGCGCCCCGCGCTTGACGGGGTACCTCGCGATCTCGGCGTCGATCTTCGCGCGGGTCTCGGCGGAGATCACCAGTCGAGACCCCCTTTCATCCACTCGTAGACGAGGCCGACCGCGAGCGGGATCGTGAACACGAACATCGCCCAGAAGCCGTACCAGCCGAGGTCGAGGAAGCGCGCGGCCCAGGGGTAGAAGAAGATCGCCTCGACGTCGAAGACGACGAAGAGGATCGCGACCATGTAGAACTTGACCGCATAGCGCTGGTGCGGCGAGGCGATCTGCTTCTCGCCGCACTCGAAGGGCTCCTGCTTCTCGTCGAAGTGACGCCGCGGGCCCACGGTCATCTGGATCACCAGCATCGCGCCGGCCACGACGAGGCCGATGATCAGGATGACGAGGACGCCGGTGAAGTCGGCCAGCATCGGCCTCTACCTCGCTGCTCCCGCGCGCTGCCGCGCGCCCCGAATGACCCGCGGAGCAGCGCTGGCGCCCCGTAGTCGAGATCCCCGCGCGCAGCGCTCGAGGCGCGCCCGCGGGTTGCGCTTCTCGCTCGAAATACTTGACGCCGCAGGGAAAACCGCGCGGAGAGTACCGGTGGGCCCCAGGGGCGTCAACCAGAAATCGGCCCGCGCGGCGCGGCCCGCGCGCGCGGCGGACGTCTACACTGCGGCCGTGGCGATTCCGGTGGGCGTCCTGGGCGCGGGGAGCTTCGGCACCTGCCTCGCGATGCTGTGTGCCGCCAACCACGATGTGCGGCTGTGGTCCCGCGACGCCGCGATCGCCGACGGCATCCGCCGCGACCGCCGCAACCCGCGCTACCTCTCCAACGTCGAGCTCCCGGCGAGCGTCGAGGCGACGCCAGACCTCGCCCATGCGCTCGCCGACCGCGAGCTCGTGATCTGCGCGGTTCCGAGCCATGGGGTGCGCGACGTGATGAGCCGCGCTGCGCCCCATCTCTCGCGCGAGGCGATCCTCGTCTCCACGGTCAAGGGCATCGAGGTCGAGACCTGTCTGCGCATGGACGAGGTGCTGCGCGAGGTGTTGCCCGCGCAGCATCACGCGCGGCTGGTCTTCCTGTCCGGCCCATCCTTCGCGAGCGAGGTCGCGAACCGGCGCCCGACCGCCGTCACGGTCGCCTGCGCGGAGGAGGCCTTCGCGATCTCGATCCAGGAGTCGATCTCGTGTCCGTGGTTTCGCTGCTACTCGGCCACGGACGTGGTCGGTGTCGAGCTCGCGGGCGCGCTCAAGAACGTGATCGCGATCGCGGTCGGCGTCTGCGACGGCCTGGGCCTCGGCGAGAACTCGCGCGCCGCCGTGATGACCCGCGGGCTGCGCGAGATCACGCGCCTCGGGGTGAGGCAGGGTGCGGATCCGCTGACCTTCCTCGGGCTCGCCGGGATGGGCGACCTGATCCTGACCTGCACCGGGGACCTCTCGCGAAACCGGCGCGTCGGGCTGCTGCTGGCGCAGGGAAAGAGCCGCGACGAGATCGTCTCGGGCATGAACGAGGTGGCCGAGGGGGTGCGCACCACCTACGCGGCCTGCGCGCTCGCCGCCCGACACCGGGTCGAGATGCCGATCGCGCACACGGTCCGGGCGGTGCTCGAAGGGGAGATCCGCGCCCCGGAGGCGATCGAGCGCATCATGTCCCGCCAGCTGCGCGCGGAGAACGAGTAGAGCTGAGCGTCCGCGTTCTCAAAGAATCTCCCCTTGCCGAGATCCCCAAGGGGAAAGCCAGGCCAGTCGAGGTCGGAGGGCGGGCGCAATCGAAACTCATTTTCAGTTGGAGTCGCCCCTGGTACGATCTCGTGATCTGACATGGCGTCACCTGCGAGCCAGACCGTGCCTTCGAGCCCCCCGCCGTGGCTCGCCTTGAGCGGGCACGCGGCGATTCCGCTCTCCGAGCTCGCCCTCGGCCGGAGCGCGCGCGTGCGCGAGGTGGCAGCCGCCAACCCGCGCATCGGCCGGCGCCTGCTGGATCTCGGCTTCGTGCCGGGCTCGAGCGTCCGAGCGCTGCGCCGCGCCCCACTCGGCGATCCGGTCGAGTACGAGGTGCGCGGCAGCCGCATCTGTCTGCGCGCGAGCGAGGCCTCCTGCATCCGCGTCGTCCCCGAATAGCGAGGTCCTGCGCGTGAGCCAGGCCGCGACGGCACCGCTGCGCCTCGGACTGCTGGGCAGCCCGAATGCGGGCAAGACCACGCTCTTCAACGCGCTCACCGGGCTGCACGCGAAGGTCGGCAACTACCCCGGCGTCACGGTCGAGCGCCGCGAGGGCAGCTTCGCGGCTGGCGAGCGGCAGGTCACGGTGATCGATCTGCCCGGCGCCTACAGCCTCGAGCCGCTCTCGCCCGACGAGGCCGTCGTGGCGCGCGTGCTCTCGGGCGAGCTCGAGAGCCCGCCGCAGGCGCTGCTCGTCGTCGCGGATGCCTGCTCCCTCGAGCGCTCGCTGCTGCTCGTCGGCCAGGTGTTGCGGCGCGGGCTGCCGACCTGCCTCGTGCTGACGATGATCGACGAGCTCCAGGCGCGCGGCGGGAAGCTCGACCGCGACCGCCTCGAGCAGGCCCTCGGCATCCCGGTGCTCGGCGTGGTCGGGCACCGCGGGCGCGGCGTCGACGCGCTGCGCCAGCAGCTCGAACACCCGGAGCGCTGGTCGCGGCCGCCGCTGCCTCCGCCCGAGTCGACCGAGGATCGGGCCGCCTGGGCCGATTCGATCCTCGCGAGCGTGTTGCGGGTGCGCCCCGGCGCCTCGCGGAACACCGAGCGCATCGACCGGATCGTGCTGCACCCGGTGCTCGGCACGCTGATCTTCGGCGTCGTGATGCTGGCCTTCTTCCAGCTGATCTTCCACTGGGCCACGCCGGCGATGGACGCGATCGACGCCGGCATCCGCGCGCTCTCCGCGCTCGCGCGCGACGCCCTGCCGGCGGGACTGCTGGCCGACTTCCTCTGCGACGGACTGATCGCGGGGGTCGGCTCGGTGATCGTGTTCCTGCCGCAGATCCTGATCCTCTTCTCGCTCCTGTATCTGCTGGAGGACGTCGGCTACATGGCGCGCGCCGCATTCGTGATCGACCGCGTGATGGGGCGCATCGGTCTCGAGGGGCGCGCCTTCGTGTCGCTGCTCTCCTCCTACGCGTGCGCGGTGCCGGGGATCATGGCCACGCGCACGATCCCTTCGCCGAAGAACCGGCTCGTCACGATGCTGGTGGCGCCGCTCATGACCTGCTCGGCGCGGCTGCCCGTCTATGCGCTCCTGATCGGGGCCTTCGTGCCCGCGCGGCAGGTCGCAGGACCGATCGGCCTCCAGGGACTCGTGCTGCTCGCGCTCTACCTCGCGGGCGCCGCCGCCGCGCTGGTCGTCGCGGCGCTGCTCAAGCGCACGCTCCTGCGGGGCGAAGAGCTGCCCTTCTACATGGAGCTGCCGAGCTACCGCTGGCCCACCGCGCGCCTGCTCCTCTCGCAGATCTGGGGCAGCGCGAGCGCGTTCCTGCGCCGGGCGGGCACGATCATCCTCGCGGTGTCCGTCGTGCTCTGGGCGCTCTTGAGCTTCCCGCGCAGCGAGGCGCCCGCGGGCCTCTCGCAGACCGACGCGGCGCGCCATCGCCTCGAGCACAGCCTGGCCGGCAGCGCGGGCCGCGCGATCGAGCCGCTGATCGCGCCGCTCGGCTTCGACTGGAAGATCGGTGTGGGCCTGCTCTCGAGCCTCGCGGCGCGCGAGGTGATCGTCGCGACGCTCGCGCAGATCTACGCCGCGGCGGACGAAGAGGGCTCGCTGCGCGACGCGATCCGGCGCGACGTCGACCCGCGCACGGGAGCGCCCGTCTTCACGCCCGCCACGGTTGCGGCGCTGCTGACCTTCTTCGTCTTCGCGCTGCAGTGCATGTCGACGCTCGCCGTACTGCGCCGCGAGACCAACTCCTGGCACTGGCCCGCATTCGCCTTCGGCTACCTGCTCGCCCTCGCCTACGGCGCGAGCTTCGTCGTCTACCGCGTGGTGTCGCAGCTCGGGGGCTGAGCGGCGCGTGGGCTACGTTTCGCGCGTGAGACCCGGAGCCGCTGCCGCACTCTTCGTCGCCGCGTTCGCGGCGAGTGCCTGCATGACGCGGGTCGAGCGCGAGAACGTGTTCGCCGAGGGCCGCACCGAGATCGAGCTGCGCCAGCAGCTGCGCGGCGGCGAGCCCGTGCCGAGGGGCCATGCCCACCCGGCGATCATCGCGCCCACCCGCCTCGCCAACGTGCTCGCGTCGATCGACATCCGGAAGGGCGGCGAGGACACCGAGCGCCAGCCCGCGATCCCGACCGAGACGCTCTACACGATCGCGAAGGGCGTCTCCCAGGCGCTCGCGGTGGCGAGTCCGGACCAGGAGCTCGCCGTGATCTCGATCCGGAACGAGAAGCGCTTCGGGATCTTCGACCGCAACTTCCTCACGAGCTTCGTCTGCTATGTCAAGGGCGATCAGCTCTACGTGCACCTCTCGCGCGTCGACTGGGAGCTCCCGCGAGACAAGCTCTCGCGCATCCCGTGGCCCCAGATCGGAGACTCGGGGACGCCGCTGCGCGTGATGGCGGGGCGGGGTCTCTCGGTGGTCGACGCGCGCAGCGTCGCGGCCGACTGGCGCAGCGACTTCTTCGCGCGCTCGCGCGCGGTGAGCGTGAGCGCGACCGGCGCCGTGCGGCGCCGCAGCATCCTGCTCGAGAGCCCCGAGGTCGACGCCGCCCCGGCCGCGCCGGGCGATTCGCTGCCCGCGAACCTCCCGCCCGAGGCGCTGCGCGCGCTCGCGGACCTCGAGGAGCAGCGGCGCCAGGGGCAGATCACGGAGTCCTACTACCTGTCGCGGCGAGCGGAGATCCTGAAGCAGTCCGCGCCGCGCTGAGGCCTGCTGCACGCGCGCTGCGGCCGGCGCCCGCGGCGCGCCCCCGGCGCGGCGGCGCGCGAGAGGAGCAGAACGCTGGTTGACTGGGCCTGGGGCGGCGCGTATTCTGCGCGCTGCTTCGGGTCCACGAATAGCCGGGCGATTTCCGGCGCTTGCAGGCCCACGGACGCCCCGATCCGGGCTCCGTACCCGTCGCTGCTAAGCGCCAAGGCCACGAGAGTCGAGCCATTCTTCGATGAGTCGACGCGCGAGTGACCCCGCGAGTCATGGCGACTCCACGCGCTCCGTGCACGGCGGCGAGCGCCTGCAGCGCGAGAGCGACGCCGTCACCACCCCGATCTACCAGACCTCCACCTTCTGGTTCCGGAGCTCCGAAGAGCTGCGCGCGTTCCAGGAGGGGCGCCTCACGCGCGACGAGTACGGCCGCTACGGGAACCCCACCTGGCGCGCGGTCGAGCGCAAGCTCTGCGAGCTCGAGAGTGCCGAGGCCGCGGTGCTCTTCGCCTCCGGCATGTGCGCCGCGACCACACTCTTCCTCGCGCTGCTCCCGCGCGGCAGTCACCTCGTGGTCACGAGCGACTGCTACCGGCGCACGCGCCAGTTCATCCGCCAGTACCTCTCGAAGCTCGACGTCGAGACCACCGTGATCGAGCCCGCGAGCGTCTCCGCGCTCACGGCCGCGCTGCGCGACGACACCTGTCTCTTCTTCACCGAGTCGCCGACCAACCCGTATCTGCGCGTGATCGACGTCGCCGAGACCGCCCGCGTCTGCCACGCGCGCGGCGCGCGCGTCGTGATCGACGCGACCTTCGCGAGCCCGATCTTCCACCGCCCGCTCGAGCAGGGCGCCGACTACGTGCTCCACAGCGCGACGAAGTACCTGGGCGGCCACAACGACCTCCTCGCGGGCGTAGTCGCGGGCAGCTCCCTGGCGATCAAGCCCGTGCGCGAAGCGGTCGGCGTGCTCGGCGGCGTGCTCGACCCCCATGCGTCGTATCTGCTGCTGCGCGGCATGAAGACGCTCGGCCTGCGCATGCAGCGGCACGCCGAGACGGCGCTCGCGGTCGCGCGTTTCCTCGAGGCGCACCCGCGCGTGCGCCGCGTCTGGTACCCGGGCCTGCCGAGCCATCCCGATCACGCGGTCGCGGCCCAGCAGATGAGCGGCTTCGGCGGCGTCGTCACCTTCGAGGTCGAATCCGATCTCGAGGGCGCGATCCGCTTCGTCGACAGCTGCGAGCTGCCCTACATCGCGCCGAGCCTCGGCGGCGTCGAGTCGCTGATCGAGATGCCGGTGCTGATGTCCTTCTGGGACGTCCCGCGGCCCGAGCGCCTCGCGCTCGGCATCAGCGACTCGCTCGTGCGCCTCTCCTGCGGCATCGAGGAATCCGCCGACCTGATCGCGGATCTCGGCCGCGCCCTCGAGAAGGTCTAGCGAGAGCCGGCCCGGCTCCCCCCTTTCGGGGGTTGCATCGACGCGACACTCCGCGCTCGAGTACGGGGCCCTGCGCTGCGATTCCGCGCGGCACTCGGCGCTTCCATTTCGCAGGCGCCGCGTTCAGAATGAGCGGCTTTCGAGCCTCGAGGAACGATCCGAAATGCACCGAAGAACTGCGGCGTCGGGCCTCGCGCTCGCGCTCTTGCTGCCGGGCCCGGCGGCCCGCGCAGACGAGGGCGACCTCTCCTTCCTCACGCTGGTCGGCGGCGGCCTGATGCTGCTCTCGGGCACCGCCTTCTGTTTCGCCGAGGAAGGCGGGGACCCGGGTCCCTACGCGACCCGGAGCTTCTACGGCGGCCTCGGCATGAGCTATGCGCGCGACAACTTCCAGCAGAAGGGCGGCGATCTCGATCCCTTCGTTCGCGAGCACCAGCCGGGCGGCGGCGGCGCGCTCGCGGCCCGCCGCTTCGTCGGCAAGAACGACGACGCGGGCCTGGCCAGCGACCGGGACGCGCCCGATCCGCGGCCGCCGGAGACTCCGACCGGCGCGAATCGCGACCGCGGCGAGTGCGTGGAGCCCGCGGTCAGCTGCCCCAACGCGCCGCCGAACGGGATCTTCAACGAGCCGCGGCCGGACGACGAGGACGGCCCGCTGCCGCCCGCGGCCGTCGACGGCGCGGCCTTCGGTCCGGACGTGGTGATGTCGACGAAGGTCGAGGACGGCGCGGCCTGGGGCATCAGCGCGAGGCTCGGCTTCCGCTGCCATTCGCGCGCCGCGCTCGAGTCGCACTTCGAGTGGCTCGGCGAGGACTTCGATCTCGCCTTCGACACGCTCGGAGTCGAGCGGGCCTTCCCGGACGACCCCCTGAACGGAAAGACCGAGCTGCACTTCCGACACGCGGCGACGGACGTGCATCTCTGGACGGCCGGCCTGAACGCGCGCTTCTTCCTGATGACGGGGCGCGTGCAGCCCTACGCGCTAGGCGGGCTCGGCCTCTTCCGCCTGCGGGAGGCGACCGTGCGCTACGAGGTGGCCCAGACGCGCGCGGGCGCGACCGAGGCCTGCCCGAGAGCCGTCGCGCGGCCGGTGCTGGGCCCCGGTCCGCAGGGATCGGACCCGAACGTGCTGATGCCGTCGGCGAACTGCGTCTACAGCGCACAGGGCGCGGCCACGGTGATCGACACCGACCAGTTCAAGGACGTCGATCTCGCGGCGCGCCTCGGCGGCGGCGTCGAGGTGCACGTCACCGACCGGCTCTCGCTGAACCTCGAGGGCGTCTACGTGCGCCCGTCGGGCCGCGTGGAGGCCTACGACTTCGTCTCGCTCTCGGCCGGTGTGATGTTCCGCTTCGGCGGAGGTCTCCTCCAGGGACCCGCAGCGGACTAGTGGCGCGCGGCGCCCGACCATGGCGGAGCGCATCCTCGTCACGGGGGGCGCCGGCTTCGTCGGCTCGGCGCTCGCGCTGCGCCTCGCCGCGGAGCGCCGCGGCGCGGAGCTGATCGCGCTCGACAATCTCTGCCGGCGCGGCAGCGAGCTCAACCTCGCGCGCCTCGCGGCGGGCGGCGTGCGCTTCCTGCACGGAGATCTCCGCTGCCCCGACGACCTCGCGGCCGCCGGCCCCGTCGACTGGATCCTCGACTGCGCGGCGCTGCCCTCGGTCCACGCCGGCTATTCCGGCGAAACGCGCGGCGTGATCGACGCGAATCTGCTCGGCAGCGTGAGCTGCTTCGAGTACGCGAGCCGCCATCGCGCAGGCGTCGTCTTCGTCTCGACCAGTCGCGTGTATCCGATCGCGCCGCTGCGCGCGCTGCCGCTCGATCGCCGCGGCGACCGCCTCGCGCTGCGCGCGGGCAGTCACGGGCCGGGCTGGTCCGAGCGCGGCATCGCGGCCGACTTCCCGCTCGCGGGCGCGCGCTCGCTCTACGGTGCGACCAAGCTCTGCTCGGAGCTGCTGCTCGAGGAGTACGCGGCGATCCACGGCCTGCGCACGCTGGTCCTGCGCTGCGGCGTGATCGCCGGACCCTGGCAGCTCGGCCGCGTCGATCAGGGCTTCTTCTCGCTGTTTGCCGCGCGCCACCGCTACGGGGGTCCGCTCGACTACATCGGCTTCGGCGGCGAGGGACTCCAGGTGCGCGACGTGCTGCACGTCGAGGATCTCTGCGATCTCGTGCTGCAGCTGCTCGGCGACGCGGACGCGCACGCGGGCCGGACCTACTGCGTCGGCGGCGGACCCGAGGGCAGCGCCTCGCTGCGCGAGCTCACGGCGCTGCTCGGCGAGATCTGCGGACGCAGCCTCGCTGCGGGCGCGCGGCCGGAGACGCACCCCTCGGACATCCCCTGGTTCGTGACCGACACGAGCGAGGTCTCGCGCGCGACGGGCTGGCGACCTCGCCGCGGCCTGCGGCAGATCGCCCTCGACGTGATCGGCTGGCTCGACGCCGAACGAGGGGCGCTGCAGCCGCTCTTCGGCTCCTGAAGAGGAGCGCGGTGCGGCTGCTAAGGTCGGGCACATGAGCGTCGCCATCATCACCGGGTCGGCAGGTCTCGTGGGTTCCGCCTGTGCGCGCGAGCTCGCGAGCCGCGGCCTCGAGCTCGTCGGCATCGACAACGACATGCGGCGGGTCTTCTTCGGCGACTCCGCGAGCACGGCCTTCTGCCGCGAGCGCCTCGAGCGCGACCTGCCCGGCTACTCGCATCGCTCGACCGACATCCGCGACGAGGCCGGCCTCGCGCGCATCTTCTCCCACTTCGGGCGCGACGTCGTCGCGGTGATCCACGCCGCCGCGCAGCCCTCGCACGACTGGTCGGCTCGCGATCCCCGCACCGATTTCTCGGTCAACGCCGTGGGCACGCTGAACCTGCTCGAGCAGACGCGCGAGCACTGCCCGGAAGCGGCCTTCGTCTTCGTCAGCACCAACAAGGTCTACGGCGATCTTCCCAACCTGCTCCCGCTCGAGGAGCGCGAGACCCGCTTCGAGCTGCCCGCGAGCCAGCGCTACGGCGAGCACGGCATCGACGAGAGCATGCCCATCGACCAGTCGATGAAGAGTCCCTTCGGCGCATCGAAGGCCGCCGCCGACCTGCTCGTACAGGAGTACGGGCGCTATTTCGGTCTGCACACGGGAATCTTCCGCGGCGGCTGCCTCACGGGTCCCGACCACTCGGGCGCCGAGCTCCACGGATTCCTCGCGTACCTCGTGCGTTGCGCCGTGACCGGCACCGCGTACACGGTCCACGGCCATCGCGGCAAGCAGGTGCGCGACAACATCCACGCCGAAGATCTCGCGCGCGCGTTCTGGCACTTCGTGCAGCGGCCCCGCTCGGGCGAGGTCTACAACATCGGCGGCGGGCGCTTCTCGAACTGCTCGATGCTCGAGGCGATCCGCATCTGCGAGGAGCTCTCGGGCCGCGAGCTCGCGTGGAGCTACAGCGAGCAGGCGCGCCAGGGCGACCACATCTGGTGGATCAGCGATCTGCGCAAGTTCCGCAGCCACCATCCCGAGTGGACGCCGCGCCACGACATCCGCGCGATCCTCGAGCAGATCCATCGCGCGGCCGCGGAGCGCTACCGCAGCTGATCGCGCGGTCTCGCGTCGGGCTTTCGCGCGACCGCGAAGAACTGCGCGCCGAAGACGCGCCACGCGAGCGGAAGCCGGAGATACAGGCGCACGAGCGCGAGCGGCGTGCGCGCTGCGCCGACGGTCGTGTAGGGCAGGAAGCGCGGGATCAGACGCTCGATCTCGAAGCCAGCTCCGGCGAGCGCCTCCGCGACACTCTTCTCGGTCAGCGGAATCACGTGATCGAAGAAGTCCCAGTAGGCCACTCCGGTGTAGCGGAGGTTCGGGCCCAGCACGAGCAGACGCCCCCCCGGCGCGAGCAGGCGCCCGAACTCCCCGAGCAGCTCGAGCAGCGCGCCGCGGTCGGGCAGGTGCTCGAGCAGGTTCGAACAGAAGATCGCGTCGACGCTGGAGTCGGCGAGCTCGGGCAGCGTCACCCCGCGCGCCACGAGGAACTCGACGTCCGGCGGCAGCCGATCGCGAAGCGAGGGCCGCGCGTCGGCGCCGATGCGCCGGCGCGCGCGCACGGCCTGCAGGAACTCGCCGCCGCCGCAGCCGAAGTCGAGCACGCAGCCGTCTCGAGGGAGGAAGCGCGCGAAGAAGTCGTCGACCAGCACGCGCCAGAGCGCTGCGCGCCACGCGACCTGCGCGGCGTCCTCGGCCGGAAAGCGCCGCGTGTAGAGCGCGTCCCCGGCGCCGCTCACCGGCGCGCCGCGGGCTCGGGAGCCGCGCGCCGTGCGGGCGCCGGCTCCGGATCGGCGGCCAGCTGCTCGAGCGCCGACTCCAGGCGCTCGACCCGCTCCTCGAGCGCACGGGCGCGCTCCTCGCTGCGACTCCGCTCGACGAGCCGCTCCTCGAGGATGTCGTCCCCGATCAGGAGCTTGTCGAAGAAGACCTTGAGGACGACGACGAGGTAGCGGCGCCCCATCTGGAAGATCGAGAGCTTCGACGCGCCCCAGGTGCGCCCGTACCAGCGGATCGGGATCTCCGCGATGTGGTAGCGCCGGATCAGCGCCGAGAGCGACATCTCCACGATCAGGTTGAAATGGCTCGACGAGTAGGGGCCGCAGGCGCGCAGCACCTCCATGCGGTAGGCCTTGAAGGCATTCGTGAGGTCGTTGAAGCGCGTCCAGAACAGCAGCTGGATCGAGCGATTCACGATCCGGTTCGCGATCAGCTTTCCGCGCGGATAGTGCTCGACCCGGCTGCCGCTGCGGAAGCGCGAGCCGAAGACGCAGTCGTATCCCTCTTCGAGCTTGCGGTAGTAGCGGACGACGTCGCGCGGGTCGTCCGAGCGGTCGGCCATCACGATCGCGACCGCATCGCCCCGGCAGGCGTCGAGACCCGCGCGCACGGCGCGCCCGAAGCCGGGCATGCGGGTGCGCGTGACGATCCGGACCTGGCGCAGCCTCGACGCGAGCTCCTGCGCGACCGCGCCGGTCCGATCGCTGCTGTTGTCGTCGACGATCACGACCTCGTGCGGAATCCGCTCGCTCTCGAGCACGCGCACGAGCTCCTCGACGGTCGAGACGAGGTTGTGCTCCTCGTCGTGGGCCGGGATCACGAGCGAGAAGAGGAACGCGGGAGCTTCCGGAATCCGCGCGCCGAGCGGCGCCGAGGCAGGTTGCGGGCGAGCGCCGTCGGGATCCATCGCGCCACAGCTTCCGCGCAAATGCGGGCGGGGTCAACCGCGGCTGGGGCGACCGCCGCGCGTCAGGCAGTCGGCCTCGCGCATGTACTGGACTCCGCCCGGAAGCCTGCAGGAGACGACGCTCGCATCGCGCCCGGCCGGGTCGAGCGAGCTCGCCTTCTCCCACCAGCTCGGGCGCGCGGCCGCGTTCGCGCCCGCCTGCGCCGGCCTCTGCGCGTCGGCTGCCGCCGTCTTGCCGGCCGGCTGCCCGGCGGAATCGATCTCGTCGAAGACGAAGCAGCCGCCGAGCGGCGCGAGCAACAGCGCGAGGGCCAGCGCGCGGAACCTCATCGGAATGCTCATCGGCGCATCCGGTCACGAGCTGGAGGCCGCGCCTGGAGCGTCGCCTTCGCCGTCCAGCGTCGTGATCTCGGCCTCCAGGATGTGCTGGTAGGAGAAGAGCGCGGGCCACATCCTGGCGAGCTGGTGATAGGCATGTGCGGCGAAGCGCAGGAGCCGGCTGCGGCCGGTGGACTCGAAGACGACCTCGAAGGGAAGCGCGGTGCTGCGCTCGCGCAGCACGCGAAAGCCCGCGGCCTCCACCTCGCGCCGGATCGAGGCGCGCGTGTAGAGGTGCACGTGCGTGCGGTCCAGGACTCCGCGTGCGCCGTACTCGAAGCGCCCGACCAGCAGCGAGAGCCGGTAGAACCAGAGCGCGACGTTGGGCGTCGACAGGATCAGCCGCCCGCCGACCACGAGGAAGCGCCGCGCCGAGCGCAGCAGCGCCCTCCGGTTGCGCAGGTGCTCGATCACATCCGAGAGCACCACGTAGTCGAACTCGCGGCCCACCGGAAGCTCGAGCGGCTGCTCGAGATCGCGTTCGTAGTAGGCCTCGAGCTGCGATGCGATCTCGCCGCGCGGATGCCGATCGACGCCGACCACGCGCACGCCGCGCTCCTCGAGCGGTCGCGCGAGCAGGCCCTGGGAGCAGCCGAGGTCGAGCACGCGGCTGCCGGGGCGGATTGCGTCCAGGATCTGCATGTGGGATCCGCTCGGGCTGCGCTTGAGCGTGTAGTGGACGCCGCGCTCGACGAACCAGCGGCCGCGGCGGATCAGGTGCAGCTGGTGCAGCCGGTAGTCGATCGCGCTCGCGCAGGCGCCGGCGACGCCCGCGATCCCGTGCAGATCGGATCCGAACTCGGACCACGACGGAGGCACCGGCTGCTCGCGGATCGGCACCCCGAGCGCGCGGCACTGGACCACGAGCTGCATGTCGAAGCTGCGGCCGGAGTCGCAGAGCTGGAAGGGGATGCGCGCGAGCGCCGCGACCGGCACTGCGCGGAACGAGGAGTGATAGTCCGAGAGGCGCAATCCGAGGATCCGGTTCTGGAATCCGGTCGCGAGCCGGTGCGCGAGGAGTCTCGCCACCGGCAGGCCCGGCGCGCGGCGCAGCAGCGCGTGCCGCCGCGCGGCGATCACGAGATCCTCGGGCCAGCGCAGGGCCGCAGCGACGAGGTCGGGGAGCTCTGCGACCGGGTGCAGGCCGTCGCCCCGGATGCAGATCGCGGTGTGCGCGCCGCTCGAGAGCGCGTGCTCGAAGGCCGCCTTGCGCAGCTCGCCGTAGGCGCCGTTCCGCGGCAGGCGGTGGACCCCGAGCGCGAGCTGCGGAAGCTGCTCCCGCGCCGGCGAGAGATCCGGACCCGACGCTCCCGTGAAGACCGCGATCTCGGCGAAGCGCGCGCGCAGCGGCAGAGGGATCGCGGCGACGAGCTCGGCCAGCGCGGCGGCACCTGGACACTCGAAGACGCAGAGGATCAATCGCGATGCCGAACGCTCGGCGGGAGTCGCGCGGTCCAAGCGGGCGAGTCTATCCGAGGGGGGTCGCGCGACGCGCCAAACCCCACGGGGTCCCCCATTTGAGGATGGACTCGGCCGCGCTCGCTCGTGTATACGACGGCTTCGTTTCGGGGCGCTGGCGCCTCCACCGCCGAGGGAGAACGAGGATGTTCGGGCGACTGCTGGCCCTGCTCGCGGGCGCGCTGCTCGCGTCGGCCCCGCCGGCCGCCGCGCAGGAGCCGGCGAGCGCACAGGAGGGCGGCGAGTCCCGCCTCGGCTGGTACGCGGGTATCGCGATGGGAGTCGGGGTCAACACCTTCGAGCGCAACCTGCAGCGCAGGCTCGGCTTCAACGTGTCGACCAACGAGGTGGTCGGACTCGACGGGCGCCTCGGCTATCGGCTGCATCCGAACCTCGCCGCCGAGCTCCAGGTGCAGTGGATGAACCCGTTCCGCGCCGATGCCGGGGAGCTCTGCACGAGCACCGTGCCGCCTACCAACGACGAGATCCGGGCGGCCTTCCCCTTTCCCAACACCCCGAGTCCTTCGGAGATCGATCAGCTCCCCTGCCGCGGCCGCGGCGCGGTCTTTCCCGCGGTCGATCCGATCCGGTCCGCCGACCCGTTCCGGATCGAGCCCGTGGTCGCCACGCTGAACGGGCGCGCCTATCTCGCGACCGGGACCTGGCAGCCCTATCTGCTCTTCGGCTCGGGCATCATCCACGTCGACATCCGCGACAAGGCCCGCTGCGCGAGCGGCACCGTCGGCGTGAACGCGTGTGGCAAGGACGTCCAGGACTTCGGCTTCGCGCTGCGCATCGGCGGCGGCCTCGAGCACTACATCACCGAGACGCTCGTGATCACGATCGGGGCGTCCTACGTGCTCCCGATCAGCGGCCGGGCGCAGGACTACGACTACATCTCCTTCGAGCCGATGGGATTCACCTACCGCTTCGAATAGCGGGCCGGATCGCGTTCAGAGCAATCGACCCGTTTCCGGGCGCTGCAGGCCGGAGAGCGCGTCGCGCTCCATCGCGAGCAGGCGCGCCTTGAGCGCGGCGCCGCCGGCGTAGCCGCCGAGTCCGCCGCCGGAGGCCACGACCCGGTGGCAGGGGACCACGAGCGGGAGCGGATTCGCGCCGTTGGAGCTGCCGACGGCGCGCGTCGCCCGGGGGCGCCCGACGGCCGCCGCGACGTCGGGATAGCTGCGCGTCTCGCCGTAGGGGATCGCGAGCAACGCCTGCCAGACGGCGCGCTGGAAGGGCGTGCCGCGCAGGTCGAGCGGCAGCTCGAAGCGCTGGCGCTTCGCGCCGAGGAACTCGAGGATCTGGCGGATCGCGGCGCGGTTCGGCTCGTAGCCGTCGACCAGCAGCGCATCCGGCAGCTGGCTCCTGCAGAATCCCGGCAGGCCGCGCCCCGCGGCGCGCGGCAGCTCGAGATGGGCCAGACCCGTCGACGTGGAGGCCACGCGGCAGGGTCCGATCGGCGTTTCGAAGCTCGCGAGGTGCAGGATCTCGGGCATCGTCACTCCTCCGCTGCGAAGTCGAGCCGCTTCATCATCTTCTGGAGGGACTGGCGCGGGATCCCGAGCTTCTCGGCGGCCCGCGTCTTGCTCCCGGTCTCCTCGAGCGCGGCGTGGATCAGCTGCTGCTTCAGGCGGTCGACGGCGGCCCCGAGCGTGAGCCCCTCGAAACCCGAATCCGGCGCGCTGCCGCGCACCGGCGCGGCGCCCCGGATGTGCTCGGAGAGCATCTCCGCGCCGACCGTCTCCTCGTCGCCCGCGAGCGCGACCGTGCGCTCGATCTCGTTCTCGAGCTCGCGCACGTTTCCGCTCCACTGGTAGGCCACGAGCCGGTCCATCGCCGCATTCGTGAAGCCGCGCGTCCGCCGGCTCATCCGCTCGCGCGCGCGGTCCAGGAAGTGGTGGGCGAGCACCGGAATGTCCGAGCGCCGCTCGCGCAGCGGCGGCAGCTCGATCTCGACCACGCGCAGGCGGTAGTAGAGGTCCTCGCGAAAGCGCCCGGCCTCGACCTCGCGGCGCAGGTTGCGGTTGGTGGCGGCGACGACGCGCACGTCGACCCGGCGCGCCTCCGAGGAGCCGAGCGGCCGGATCTCTCCGTCCTGCAGCACGCGCAAGAGGCGCACCTGCATCCCGGGGTGGGTCTCCCCGATCTCGTCGAGGAAGATCGTGCCGCCGTGCGCGACCTCGAAGAGGCCTCGTTTGTCGGCATGCGCACCGGTGAACGCGCCGCGCTTGTGCCCGAAGAGCTCGCTCTCGAGCAGCGTGTCGGGGAGCGCCGCGCAATTCTGGGCGACGAAACGCCGGTCCTTGCGCGAGCCCGCGTAGTGGATCGCGCGCGCGACGAGGTCCTTGCCGGTGCCCGTCTCGCCGCTCAGCAGCACCGTCGCGTCGGTCTGGGCGACCTTCTCCATCACCTCGAAGACGCGGTTCATCGCGGGGCTCGTCCCGAGGATCTGGTCGAAGGCATAGCGCCGCTCGACCTCGCGGCGCAGATACAGATTCTCGGCGCGCAGCCGCTCGTTGGCGGACGCGAGCGCGGTCGCGAGCTCGGCGTTCTCGTTCGTGAGCTCGAAGGCCTCGAGTGCGCGCTTCACGTCGAGGCGCAGATCGTTCGGCTCCCAGGGCTTCTGCAGGTAGCGGTAGATGCGGCCCTCGTTGATCGCGCGCGTCAGGGTTCCGATGTCGGCGTAGCCCGTGAGCATCATGCGGATCGCGCGCGGGCGCAGCGCGACGGCGCGCTCGAGGAACTCGACGCCGCTCATCGTCGGCAGCACCTGATCCGTGATGACGAGCGCGATCTCCTCGCGCTCGAGGATCGCGAGACCCTCCTCGCCACTGCCCGCGCTGTGCACCGCGTAGTCGCCGCCGAGCGTGAGCGCGATGCTCTCGAGGATCGCGGGCTCGTCGTCGACGATCAGGATCGAGTAGGGCCGTGTGTCGTCGCCGCGCCGCGCCGCCTGGATCTCGTCGGCCTGCATTGGGCGCGAAGCTACCCCCGGCGTCCGGCGCGTGCTGGCCGGTCCGGCAGCGGCCCGGCAGCGAAGACGTGGGGGCTGGCGGGGCGATCCCCGCCAGCCCCCATCACTGGCTGCTCGCTAGCGCCGGGCGCGGCGTGCCGTCGCGCGCCTTCCGGTCGAGCGCCGCGTGGTGCGCCGCGCCGCCCTGCGGCGCGCCGTCCCGCGCTTCGCCGCGCGCCGGGCCGCACCGCGCCGCGCTGCCGTGCGCGGCCGCGACGCCGCCGCGCGCCCCGCCGTGCGGCGGCCGGCCGAGCGCTTCATCTTGACCTGGCAGACGTTGCCCTTCTTGTCGATGAAGTACAGGAAGCCCTCCTGTCGCTCGATCCCGCACTTCGCGACCTTCTGGCGCCCGCGCGGACCCTTGCTGCCGCCGCGCGCCATGCGGGCCCGACTCACGTCGCCCGCCTTGTCGATGAAGTAGAGCCAGCCCTTCTCTCGCTTGATTCCCGTCTTTGCGATCACCGTGGCCATCGGCCACCTCCTTTTTCGCTCGTTGCCTTGCTGTCTCCCGCGCCAGGGGAAGGGCACGCGGGCGGGAGGAACCGGCGGAGGAGGTGGAAGTCCCGGGGCGAAGCGACCTCTCACCGACGGAGAGGATTTCCCGCACCGACGAGGATGTCAAGCTTTTCGGGACTTTGGATTCGAAGTTGCGAATCGACTGGAGACTTGCGCCGCAGCTCAGCCCGACGCAGGCGGCGCCCCCAGCGCCCGCGTCCGCACGCGTTCCTCGACGGCGTCGAGCACGCGCGCCTCGAGCCGGACCCCGTCGAGGCGGTCGATCTCCTGCATCCCCGTCGGGCTCGTCACGTTGACCTCGGTCAGGCGGCCGCCGATCACGTCGATTCCGACGAGGAAGAGCCCGTCGCGGCGGAGCGCCGGCGCGAGCGTCTCGATGATCCGGCGGTCGTCGGCGTCGAGCTGCGCCGCGACCGCGCGGCCCCCGACGTGGAGATTCGCGCGCGTCTCGCGCTCCGACGGCACGCGCAGCACCGCGCCGAGCGATTCCCCGTCGAGCAGCAGGATCCGCTTGTCGCCCTTGCGCACCTCGGGCAGGTAGCGCTGTGCCATCACCGGGCGGGTCTGGAAGGAGGTCGACTGCTCGAGGATCGAGAACAGGTTCCGGTCGTCGGTGCGCAGGTGGAAGATCCCCTCCCCGCCGCGCCCGTCGAGGGGCTTCACGATCATCTCGCCGCCGAGCGCCGCCATGAAGTCGAGCAGCTCCGCGACGCGGCGCGTGACGAGGGTCTCCGCCATCAGCTCCGGGAAGTGCAGCGTGTAGAGCTTCTCGTTCGCGGACAGGATGCTCTCGGGCCGGTTCAGCACGAGGCTCTTCCGGCACAGCGAGAGGATCTGCGTGGCCCTCACGTAGGCGGCGTCGACCGGGGGGTCCTTGCGCTGGAGCACCACGTCGAAGGCCTCGTCGAGCTCCACGAGCAGCTCGGGTCCGCACTCGGCGTGACGCCCGGTTTCGCGACGCAGCTGGACCGGGCGCACCCACGCGCGTGGGTGTCCCCCCTCGGCCCCGAGGTCTCCGGGATCGACGGTCCAGATCCGGTGACCGCGCGCCTGGGCCTCCAGCATCAGCACGAAGGTCGTGTCCGTCTCGATCTGGATCGATTCGATCGGGTCCATCACGAAGGCCATGCTGAGAGTGGGCCCGGGCATCCTCTCCTCGATTCAGGTCCCCCGCCGAAACGGCCGAAGCGGTAGCGCAGGGGAGTAGATTGGCCAAAGCGCCGGAGTCCCGATGAGTTTCGATCACTCCCTCACACCGCAGCCGGAGCGCGGTGCGGGGCCGCGGCCGCGGCGGCGCCCGAGGGGCCGGCTGCTCCGCATCGCGTTCTGGAGCCTCTTCCTCGGCGCTGCCGCGGCGGGCGCCCTGGCCACGCTCTTCTACCTGCGCTTCGTGCGCGACCTGCCGGACCCGCGCCGCATCGAGGACTACCGCCCCGCGCTCTCGAGCCTGGTCTTGGACCGCGATGGGCAGCCGATCGGCGAGTTCTACGCAGAGCGGCGCCAGCTGGTGCCGCTCGAGCGCGTTCCCGAGCACGTGATCCACGCCTTCGTGTCGGGAGAGGACAGCACCTTCTTCGAGCACAAGGGCATCGACTATCCCGGCATCCTGCGCGCGGCCTGGGTCAACCTGCGAGCCGGCGGCGAGGTGCGCCAGGGTGCCAGCACGATCACCCAGCAGATGGTCAAGGGACTGCTCTTGAGCCCGGAGCGCAGCTACGCGCGCAAGATCCGCGAGCTGATCCTCGCTCGCCGCATCGAGGAGCGCTTCAGCAAGCAGGAGATCCTGTACCTCTACCTGAACCAGATCTACTTCGGCGAGGGCGCCTACGGCATCGCCGAGGCCGCCAGGACCTACTTCGGCAAGTCCGTCGACGCGCTCAGCGTGTCCGAGGGCGCCCTGCTCGCCGGGCTGCCGAAGGCGCCGTCGCGCTACTCGCCCTTCGCGAGCCCGGAGCGCGCCGAGCAGCGGCGGCGCTACGTGCTGCAGCGCATGCGCCTGGATCGCCACATCGACGAGGCCGCGTACGCGCGAGCGCTCGCCGAGCCGCTCGCGCTCGCCGCGGCGCCTTCGGCGACGGCCTCCGCGAACGCCGCCTACTTCACCGAGGAGGTGCGGCGCCTGCTCGTCGACGCGTTCGGCAACCAGGCCGTGCTCGAGGGCGGACTGCGCGTGGAGACGACGCTCGACTCGAGGCTCCAGGCCTCGGCCGTCGCGAGCCTGCGGCGCGGCCTCGAGGAGCTCGACCGCCGCCAGGGCTACCGCGGTCCCCTGCGGCACGTCGCGAGCGCCGAGATCGCGGCGGAGCTCGAGCGCGTCGCCGCGGAGAACGCGCTCGGCGACGCGACCGATCCGGATCGCGCGCTGCGCGGCGACGCGGCCTACGTCGGCGTCGTGCTCGCGGTCGACGGCGCGGCGCAGACGGCTCGCATCGGATTCGGGCCGAAGCTCGAGGCGCTCGTGCGGCTGTCCGACGTCGCGTGGGCGCGCAAGCCCGATCGCGCGGTCGAGGCGGTCCCGGTGTCCTCGATCGAGAAGATCTTCCGCAGGGGAGACGTCGCGCGCTTCCGGCGGCTGCCGCCTCCGGCCGAGCGCGACGCCGCGCCCGAAGCGCAGCCGCCTCCGGCGGGAGCGCTCTTCGTGGGGCTCGCACAGGATCCGCTGGTGCAGGGAGCGCTGCTCTCGCTCGACGTGGTGCGGGACGAGGTGCTCGCGCTCGTCGGCGGCTATTCCTTCGAAGCCAGCCAGTTCGACCGCGTGACCCAGGCCACGCGCCAGCCCGGCTCGGCGTTCAAGCCGCTGATCTACGGGGCCGCGCTCGAGCGCGGCTACACGGCCGCGTCGATCGTGCACGACCGGCCCGTGGTCTACGAGGACGCCGCCACCGGTCAGGTCTGGCGTCCGCAGAACTACGGCCGCGAGTTCTACGGTCCCTTGACCCTGCGCGAGGCGCTCGCGCGCTCGGTCAACAACGCGACCGTCTACCTGTTCCGCGATCTCGGCGGCCCGACGGTGATCGACTACGCGCGGCGGCTCGGGATCGACTCGCCGCTCGAGAACAATCTGTCGCTCGCGCTCGGCTCCTCGGGCGTGACGCTGCTCGAGCTGACGCGCGCCTACGCGAGCTTCCCGGCCGAGGGCCGGCGCATGCGCTCGGTCTTCATCCGGCGCGTGCTCGATCGCGACGGCAATCTGCTGCTGCGCGACGTCGCGCTCGGCCGCCCCGCCGCGGAGGCGCTCGCGCGCATGGGCGGAGGCGCAGTGCCGGCCGCGGAGCTCGCGCCGCCGCCCGCGGCTCGCGCAGCCGGGCCGGAGCTCGCCGAGGGCCTCGCGGCCGGCGCCGCGGCGTCGGCGGATCCCGTCGCAGCGCCGGGCCACGCGCTCGCGCCGCAGCACGCCTACCTCGTGACCGACCTGCTGCGCGCGGTGGTCGAAGATCCGGAGGGCACCGGCTGGCGGCTGCGCTCGCTGCAGCGGCCGCTCGCGGGCAAGACCGGAACCACCAACGACCAGGCCGATGCGTGGTTCATGGGCTTCTCGCCGGAAGTCATGACCGGGGTCTGGGTCGGTCACGACGAGAGCCGGATCCTCGGCCACGGCGAGACCGGCTCGCGCGCGGCGGCTCCGATCTGGGTCGAGTACATGCGCGACGCTCTCGCGGAGCGTCCGGTGCGCGACTTCGATCCGCCCGACGACATCGTCTTCGCCCGCATCGATCGCAAGTCGGGATTGCTCGCCGACAGCGGGAGCGGGGACACCGTGTTCCAGGCCTTCCTCGCGGGCCGCGAGCCGACCAGCGCAGCGCGGCGCGAGAGCGAAGACGAGCAGGCCTGGAACGACATCATGCACGACGCGTTCTAGCGCGCCGCAGTGCGCGCCACGCGCTGTGCGCCAAGCGGCGCACGCCGACGCGAGTCCGGATCCGCTGCTGTTGACATCGCCCCCCCACGCCGGGAAGTTCCCCGTGTGGGGGATCGGGGAGGTGCGAGCGGGGCGCCCCAGGCGGGGCCTGCCCCGAACGCGCGCAGCCGTGCGGCAGTGCCGCCGGCGCGCGCGGCGGCGCTGCACCCGAACGCGGCGACGCAGCTCTCGAGCGACGAGCGCAGCTCGGCCGCCACGCGCGATCTCCAGACGCTGCTGAGCGGCGCGGTGCAGCGCCTGCGGGCCGCGACCGGCTGCGCCGCGACGGCCTGGGCGCTGCGCGACGACGCCTCGCCCTACGTCGCCGCGGCGATCTTCGAGGGCAGCGCGCCGCAAGCGCCCGCGCTCGCGGAGTTCCAGCGGCTCGCGCAGCTGCGCGGAGCCACCGACCTGACCGACCGGCGGACCGACCTCGAGCTGCAGCAGCTCGCCTATCAGCACGCGTGCCACGCGGCCGCGCCGGTGCTCGCCGCCTCGGGCGAAGCGCTCGCGCTGCTGCTCTTGCACGCGACCGGCGACGCCGTGCGGCGGCGCCCGCCGCGCGGCGGCGCGCTGCCCCCGAGCTGGCTCGGCGAGCTCGACGCCGCCTGCGCGCAGATCGCGGGCCCGCTCTCGACGGCACTCGCGATCGGCCGGCTGCGCCACCTCGATCACGAGACCCGGCAGCTCGACCGGCTCGCGTCGCTGGGCTCGCTCGCGGCGGAGCTCGCGCACGAGCTGCGCAATCCGCTGGTCGCGGTCAAGACCTTCCTGGATCTGCTGCCCGAGCAGCGCCACGATCCGACCTTCCTCGGGGAGTTCTGCGAGGTCGTGCAGCAGGAGCTGCAGCGCATGCAGCGCCTGATCGAGACCACGCTCGAGCTGGCCCTGCCGGATGCGCCGCGGCCGGACGGCGAGCCCGCGCGGGCGGCCGTCGAGGTCGCGGCGGTCGGCAGGCTCCTGTCCCATCGCGCCGCACGCCGCGGGATCGTTCTCTGCGCGGAAGTGCCGGGCGACCTGCCCCCGCTCGGGCTGCCGGCCGATGCGCTGCGGCAGGTGCTCCTGAACCTGCTGCAGAACGCGATCGACGCGACTCCGGCGGGAGGTCGGGTCCGCGTCACGGGTCGCAGCGGCGGGCCGAGCGAATGCCAGCTCGAGATCTGCGACGAGGGTCCCGGCGTTCCGCCCGAGCTCGCCGAGCGGATCTTCGAGCCCTTCGTCACGACCCGCACCGATGGAGCGGGCGGGCTCGGACTCGCGATCTCGCGCCGCATCGCCGAAGAGGCCGGAGGTCGCCTCGAGCTCGACAGCCCGCCCGGCGCGGGGGCCACGCTTAGGCTCACGCTGCCCGCCTGCCGGCGTCACGGCGAGAGTTGAGGCTGGCGCCCGCGCACCCGGAGAGATGCCGATGACCGCCGCACGCCCTGCCGTCCGCGAGAACCTGACCACGCTCCAGGACCACCTCGCCGGCAAGCCGGGACTGCGCTCCGGACGCGGCGACCTCGCGGGCGTGATCACGAGTGTGGCGCTCGCCGCCAAGTCGATCGCGGGCAAGGTCCGGCGCGCGCGCGTCGACGACGTGCTCGGCAAGGCCGGCAACCGGAACGTGCAGGGCGAGGAGCAGGAGAAGCTCGACGTCCTCTCGAACCAGCTGCTGATCCACTGCCTGTCCCAGCGCAGCGACGTCGCGCTGATCGGCTCCGAAGAGGAGGAGGAGCCGCTCGTGCTGCGGAGCCGCAGCGACGGGGGCGAATTCTGCGTGCTCTTCGATCCGCTCGACGGCTCCTCGAACATCGACGTCGCGGTCGGCGTGGGCACGATCTTCGGCGTGCTGCGCAACCGCACCGCGGACGAGCACACCGCGAGCGCTGCGCTGCAGGCCGGCGCCGCCCAGGTCGCCGCGGGCTACATCCTCTACGGCTCGTCGGTGCTGCTCGTGCTCTCGTGCGGCTCCGGCGTCGACATGTACGTGCTCGACCCCTCGCTCGGAGACTTCGTGCTCGTCGAGACGGGCCTGCGCATCCCCGACGCGAAGAAGATCTATTCGGTCAACGAGGCCTATCGGAATGGCTTCTCGAAGGGCTACAACGAGTACCTCGAGTTCGCGCACGCGGGTGGCTATGCGGCGCGCTACGTCGGCTCGATGGTGGCCGACGTCCACCGCACGCTGATCAAGGGCGGAGTCTTCCTGTATCCGCCGACGCAGAAGGACCCGAAGGGCAAGCTCCGCCTGCTCTACGAGGCGAGCCCGATCGGCTTCGTGATCGAGCAGGCGGGGGGCCTCGCCTCGACCGGCAGCGGTCGCATCCTCGAGGTCGAGCCGCGCGCCCTGCACCAGCGCACGCCGGTGCTGATCGGCTCGCGCAACGAGGTGGAGCAGGTGCTGCGCCACCTCGAGGCGGGCTGAGCGGACCGCTCCCTGCTAGGCCGATTCGGGAGCGCCGAGCCACTCCTCGACGCTGCGGCTGATCTCCCGCAGGCCGACCTGGAAGAAGTGGTCGGCCCCGGGCACCACCACGAGGCGACCGCGCGCGAGCTCCGCGAAGAGCGCTTCGAGCTCCACGCGCGGCGCGAAATCGTCGCGGTCTCCGACGATGCCGAGCACCGGCCCCTCGAATCCGAGCAGCGTCTCGCGCGTGAGCAGCGCCGGGGGCGGAGCCACGAGCACGAGCTTCGCGACGCGCCTGCGCGCGCGCGCGACGCGGACTGCGGTCGCGCTGCCGAAGGAATAGCCGCACGCGACGATCGGCCCCGCGATCGACTCCTCGAGCTCTTCGGCGGCCGCGCGGAAGTCCTCGTCGGCGGCCTCCAGAGCCCCCGTCGGCTCGCCCCAGGATGCGCCGACGCCGCGCCAGTTGAACGCGAGCGAGGCGAGGCCCGCGCGCCGACAGCCCCAGGCGATCTCGCCGACGACCGGCGAGTCCATGCTGCCGCCGTAGAGCGGATGCGGCGGGGCGATCAGCGCACCGGAATCGCGCCCGCTCGCGCCGGCGACGAACACGCCCTCGAGCGCGCGCTGGCCGCCGGCATCGAGCCGGATCGTCACGGGCCTGGGATCGGAGCGCGGCGGCATCGCGTGCGGCTCTCGCGGGAACGGGTTGGAGCCGCGCCGGCGAGCGCCTACCTTTGGCGCCGCCGTGGGCGGTGCGTCGGATCCTAGCCAAGTGCGGCGCGGCTTCGTCGTGCGCGCGCAGACCGAGCGCGTGCGCCTGCCCAACGGTCATCTGGTCGACCTCGACATCGTGCGGCACCCGGGCGCCGCTGCGGTCGTTCCGATCACTGCGCACGGCGAGGTCGTGCTGATCCGCCAGTACCGCCACGCGGCGGGCGGGACGCTCTACGAGGTGCCGGCCGGAAAGCTCGAGCCCGGCGAAGATCCCGCGCTCTGCGCCGCGCGCGAGCTCGAAGAGGAAGCCGGAGAGCGCGCGGGGCGCCTGCTGCCACTCGGCTGGATCTGGACCACGCCCGGCTTCACGGACGAGCGCATCCACCTGTTCGCGGCGCTCGACCTCACACCGGTCGCGCAGCGCCTGCAGGCGGACGAGGTGATCGAGACCGTCCGGCTGCCCTTCGCAGACGCTCTCGCGCTGGTGTGGAGCGGGCAGCTCAACGACGCGAAGAGCGCACTCGCGCTGCTGCACGCAGCGCGGGCGCTCGGAAGGCTCTGACCCCGCGGGGCCGCCTCGCTCTCGAAGCCGGGCTCTCGTTGACGCTGGCGAAGGCCCGGAATAGGGTATTCGCGCTACGCGGGATTCCGCGCGCCCCCCGCACAGCCGTGGAAGGCTCTTCCACCCGGGTCGAGCCCGGGTGAGCGCGGCGGTGTCGGCCTCGGGATCGCCGCGCCGTCGCGATGCGGGCCGGACTAACGAGGAGATCCAGTTGTACGGACGTGGTTCTGCCGGTGGCCCCCAGCTCTCCTTCGGCCCCCCCTTTACCCCGCCCGTGATCAAGCAGCTGATGATCGCCAACGCGGTCGTCTTCGTGCTCGACCTGCTGCTGAACGGACAGCTCCAGTACCTCGGCGGGGTGCGGCCGCTGCTCTTCTGGCAGCAGGGCCACCTCTGGACGCCCTTCACCTACATGTGGCTGCACGCCGGGCTCGCGCACATCGCGATCAACATGTTCGTGCTCTGGTCCTTCGGCTCCCAGCTCGCGCTGCTCTGGGGACCGAATCGCTTCCTGCGCTACTACCTCTTCTGCGGCGTCGGCGCCGGCGTCGTGATCGCGATCCTTCCGGTGCTCCTCTACGCGGTGGGGCTCTCGCATCCGATGGAGCTCACGATCCCGACGGTCGGAGCCTCGGGCGCGATCTACGGCGTGATCCTGGCCTTCTCGCTGACCTGGCCCGACCGCACCCTGATGCTGATCTTCCCGCCGGTCGCGTTCAAGGCGATCTGGATGATCCCGGTGATGTTCCTGATGACCGTGATGTTCGGCGGCGGCAACATCAGCCACACCGGCCACCTCGGAGGCGTGCTCGCGGGCTGGATCTTCCTGCGGCGGGAGGGGCATACGGGCCGGCTCCTCAGCCTCGAGGATCTGCGCTCGCGCTGGCGCCGCTACCGCATGAAGCGGAAGCTGCGCGCCGTGCGCTTCGAGGAATGGGAAGCGGAGCAGCGGCGCCGCGACGACCGCTACCACTGAAGATGAGCGCCGCCCCCCCGCACGGCTCCCTCGCTGCGCAGCTCGAGCGCGAGATCGCCCGCGCCGCGGAGATCCTGTGCGGCGCGCGCTACGTCACGGCGCTGACCGGCGCGGGGATCTCGGTCGAGAGCGGAATCCCGCCCTTCCGCGGCCCGGGCGGGCTCTGGACCGAGCACGGCGAACCTCCGATGGACGGCTACCAGCGCTTCCTGCGCGACCCGGCCGCGGACTGGCGCGAGCGCCTCTCGCCGACGACCTCGTGGTACCGCGGGCTCGTGGACACCCTCGCGAAGGCGCGGCCCAATCCCGCGCACTTCGGCTTCGCCGAGCTCGAGCGGCTCGGCCGCTGCCGGGCCCTGATCACCCAGAATGTCGACGATCTGCACGGACAGGCCGGCACGCGGGTGCTGCTCGAGATCCACGGCAACACCGCGCTCCTGCGCTGCATCGAGTGCATGGCGCGCTTCCGCAGCGAGGAGATCCGGGTGGATCCCGCCCAGCTGCCGCCGCTCTGCCCCCGCTGCCGCGGCTGGATCAAGAGCGACACGGTCTCCTTCGGCGAGCCGATCCCGCCCGACGTGCTGCGCCGCTGCTACGAGGAGGTGGAGCGCTCGGACTGCATGATCGTCGCGGGCACTTCCGCGACCGTGTATCCCGCCGCGGAGTTCCCGTTCCAGATCCTGCGCCGCGGCGGCAGCGTGATCGAAGTGAATCCCTGCGCGTCGGAGCTCTCACCGCTCGCGACGCTCTCGCTGCGCGGGCCCGGCGGCGCCGTGATCCAACGCCTCGTCGAGCGCGTGCGGGAGGGTCTTTCGCGATGAGACCTCGCAAGCGCGACGACGAGCGCGATCGGGAGGACGACGCGAGCGAGTCCGCGCGCGGCCGGAGTCGGATCGCGGGCTTCCTGCGCACGCTGCTCGCCGGCGTGCCCTGGAGCGAGTCCGCCGAAGCCGAGGACGCGATGCAGCTCGACGCGCCGCGCGCCGGTCGCCTGCGCATCCACAACGCGAATGGCCGCACGCGCGTGCGGGGCGAGGAGCGCGAGGACGTCCACGTGCTCGCCCGCAAGAGCGCGCGCGCCGAGTCGCGCAACGCCGCCGAGGAGCTGCTGCGACAGCTGCGCGTCGTCTCGCGCAGCGAGGGAGGCGCGCTCTCGCTCCAGGTCGATGCGCCGCGCCGCTGGAACCGCCGCGGGCAGGTGAACCTCGAGGTGAGGGTGCCGCGCGGGCTCTCGGTCGACGTCAGCGCGGTGAACGGCCGCGTCGAGATCGAGGGCATCCGCGGCGAAGTCCGCGCGCGCTCGAGCAATGGCTCGGCCCGGATCTGCGACGTGATCGGCAACGTCGAGGTCGCGACCTCGAACGCCAAGGTCTTCTGCGCCTGCACCTCCGGCCGGCTGCGCGCGCGCTCGAGCAACGGCCGCATCGTGCTCGAGGACCACCGCGGCGACGTCGACGCGGCGACCTCGAACGGCCTGATCACGGCGCAGCTCGCGGAGCTCGGCAAGGGCGGCGTGGAGCTCTGCACGAGCAATGGCCGCATCGCGCTCTGCCTGCCCGACGAGGTGGACGCCGAGGTGGACATGGCCGTCGACAACGGCGTGATCCGCAACGACCGCAGCCTCCACGACGCGACCCGCAGCGACTCCGGCCACGTCCACGGTCGCCTCGGCAAGGGCGGCGCGCTGATCAAGCTGCGGACCTCGAACGGATCGATTTCGCTGCGCTAGTTCGCCGGCATCCGCGCGTGACGCGCTCGCGCGCGCCGCTCAGGCCGGCGCGTGGAGCGGCGCCCCGGATCGCCTGCCCACTGCAGCCGCCCGGCGGGGCCGCGCGCGCGCGGGCGGAGCCGGGTCGGGCCCGGGCGCCGAGCGCACCAGGTCCTCGAGCTCGTCGATGCGCGCGCCGGCATCGCGGTGGCCGATCTCGACCAGCGCGCGCGTGAAGGCCGCGTCGAAGAGCAGGTAGCTCATCAGGTCGGCGCTCTGGGCGTCCGGCGTGCCGAGCGCCTCGAGCAGGTAGCGCAGCGCGCGCGGCATGCGGTGGGCGAAGCGCTGCGCCACGAGCGCGAGATCCTCGGAAGGCGACACCAGGGCGGGACGCACGCTGCGCATCGGCTCCCTGGCCAGGGCTCCCTCGACCGGGCTCTGCTGCGCCGCATGCAGCGGGCTCGCGACGAGCTCGTTCATGCGGCGCAGGTGATCGAGGTCGGCGTCCAGATGGTCGAGAAAGATCGCGTTCAGGAAGACCCCGCAGACCTGGGCCAGCGGCGGGCACGCGAGGCGCGGGCCTGCGTCTCCGACCGCGCGCGCCGCGCCGAGCTCCTCGTCGGCGAGCGCAACCGCGGCTCCGCTCGAGCGCACCCCGACGGCGAGGACGTGTGAGGCTCCGAGGCGGATCGCAGGGCTGAGCGGCGTCACGAGGCGCAGGCCGCCGTCGCCGAACCAGAGCGGGCCCCGCCCGGAGTCCAGGCGCACGGGGGGGAACACGATCGGAATCGCCGCCGATGCGAGCACGTGTCGCGGGGTGAGCGTCACCGGCAGCACGAGGCGCCGGCTCTTCACCCAGACCGGATGCCCCGCGCGTCCCTGGACGAAGGTGAAGGAGCGGCCCGAGTGATAGCTCGTGGCGCTGACCGCGACGGCGTAGAGGTGCCCGGCCCGGATCCGCTGCGCGATGCCGCGCGGCGGAAAGATGCGCTCGACGAGGCGGGCCAGCGGCGCCGTGTCGAGGAAGCCCGTGGTCCGGGTGCGGCCGACCAGGCTGCCGATGGCGAGATCGCGGCCGAAGCGCAGGCCGCTGCGCGCCAGCGCGACCGCATCCGTGCGGAACACCTGCTCCACGCGCAGCTCGGACCACAGGCGCGCGATCTCGTCGGCGGCCTCGCCGAAGCGCGCTCCGTGCGCGGCGAGCAGCGTTCCGTTCAGCGCGCCCGCAGAGGCGCCGGTCACGAGCGCGAAGGGCGACGGCCGCTGCCGCAGCGACGGAATCTCGCCGAGGCGCTTGAGCACTCCGGCCTGGTAGGCACCGCGCGCCCCACCGGCCGTCAGGACCAGACCGAGCATGAGCTTGGGTGCAGCAATTTCGATGCCAGCGGGGCCCCGGCGCCCGCGCGCTCCCGGGCCCCGGCGGGCCTCCACTGCCCGCATCGCGCACGCCGCTGCCCGATGCGCTGGCAATCGCTGGCATGGGGCCGCGGAGATCGCGACCTGCCCCGCCGCGCAGACCAGGGCGCCGGCTCAGCGCCCCGAGCCGACGCGGCGCACGAGCTCGATGCCGCCCTTCGCGAAGACCACGCGCGAGGGCTCGATGCGGTCGACGACCAGGCCCTCGACGCGGTCGCCCTCCCGCACCTCGCGCGTCTCGCCGGAGCGGAGCCGGACGCGCGCATGCCGGCGCTCCCCGGCCGGGTGCCAGACCGTGCTCACGACGCTGACCTCGGGCTCGCTCGCGCTGCGCGGCGGCGCCGCCGCGCTCGCGGGGCGCCGGGGCGGAGCTGCGACCGGCTTCGCCTCCGGTCTCGCGACCGGCTCCGCCCCGCGCGGCGCAACCGCGGCAGCGGTGCGCCGCTGCGCGACTCGCGGCGGCGCCACGACGGAGACCGGCGCGAGCGCTTCGAGCTCGTCGGGCGCGTGCTCCGCGGGATCCAGCACCGGCGTCTCACCCGGCGCGAAGTCCTCGCTGCCATCCGCCGCGGCGACCGCGACCTCCGGGTCGATTTCGATCTCGGGCTCGATCGCGGTCTCGGGCTCGACCGCGAACGCAGGCTCGCCGCCTGCCTCGGCGAGCGCGTCCGGAGCCGGATCGGCCTCGACGCCCGCGGCCGCGCCGCTGCCATCGCGCTCCTCTGCGGAAGCCAGCAGCGCGGTCGCGGCGCTGCCGGGCTCGGGCGAAACCGGCAGCGCGGCCGCCGCGGCGGCGTCCGCTGCCTGCGCGACCCGGGTGGCGCTCTCGCGGGCCGCGAGCCACACCCCGAGTCCACCGACGGCGATCCCGAGCCCGACCGCGAGCGCTGCCAGCAGCGTCGGGTTGCGCAGGCCCGAGACGCGCACCGGTGTCGGATCTGCCGCGGCGGAGGCCATCACCTCCTGCCGCAGTGTCTTCGCGCGGGGCCCGCGCTTCTCGCGCTCGAGCCGGTCGAGCGCCTTCAGGATCGTGCTCACCGGCGCTCTCCCGGGTCCACGAGCGCAGCGACTCCAGCCTGGACCGGGGTCTCGAGCGAGGCGGTGGAGAGCCCGGGCAGCAGCTCGAGGGGCGACCAGCCGGGGCGTGCCGCCGCGAGGAGCGCGCCGGCACCGGCGAGCAGCGTGAGCGCGAGCAGCGCGACGCCCGCCGCGCGCCGCAGCGCGAAGAAGCGCGCGAAGCGGCGCCTGCGGCGCGCGCCCAGGATCTCCTTCGCGGCGGTGCTCACCTGCTCCGGACCGATCTGCGCGAGGCCCGCCGCGAAGCCCGAGAGCAGCGCGCGATCGCAGAGCAGGTTGATCAGCCGGGGGATCCCGCGCGAGCGGCGCTGCACCTCGCGCAGCGCGCGATCCGTGAACACCTCGCGATCCGAGCCCGAGGCGACTGCGAGGCGATGCCGCACGTATTCGCGCGTCTCGCCCAGCGTCATCGGCCGCAGGTTCCAGCGCACGCTGATGCGCTGGCGCAGCTGGCGCAGCTCGCGCGACTCGAGCTTCTCGTCGAGCTCGGGCTGACCGAACAAGAGGATCTGGAGCAGCTTCGAGGTCGTCGTCTCGAGGTTCGAGAAGAGCCGGATCTCCTCGAGCGTCTCGGGCCGCAGATTCTGCGCCTCGTCGATGATCAGCAGCACGCGCCGGCCCCTGCGGTTCGTCTCGAGCAGGAACTCGTAGAGCTGGTCCGTGAGGTCCGAGCGCGTCTTGCCGCGCGTGTCGAGCCCGACCTCCTGGCTGATCGCGCGCACGAGCGCCTTGCCCGAGAGCGTCGGGTTGAACAGGAACGCGATCTCGGTGTCCCTCTCGAGGCGCTGCAGCAGCGTGCGGCAGAGAGTGGTCTTGCCGGTGCCGACCTCGCCCGTGATCGCGATGAAGCCCTCGCCCTGCTCGATGCCGTAGAGGACGTGCGCGAGAGCCTCGCGATGCGGCGCGGAGAGGAACAGGAAGCGCGGATCGGGTGTGAGCGAGAACGGCTTTTCACACAGCCCGTAGAACGAGGTATACATGCTCACGGAACCACCGGGGCCATTCTAACCAATCGATCCCGCGCAACCGCGCCGAGCCGCACGCCGGAGCAGACAGGCGCAGCTCGCCGGCCGGACCGATGACCGTCCCGCACGAGCAGTCCACACAGGGGCCCGCAGCTTGACCCGCTCGAACGTGAGTGCCGAAACCGGTGTCGCGGGTGTCGACGTGGGCAGCACCCTGACCAAGTACGTGCTGCGGGCTCCCGACGGCAACACGCAGTTCGGCATTCTCCCGCGCGGCGCGCGCAGCGAGCTGCGCCAGCGACTCGTCGACGCGGGCTGCCGCCTGCTCGGAGCGACCGGCGGCGGCGCGCGGCAGCTCGTGCAGGAGCAGGCTGCGAGCGCGCTCGTGGTCGACGAGTTCGAAGCCTGGGCGGCCGGAGCGCGAGGGCTTCTCGCCGCAGAAGACGCGCAGCTCTCGCGCAGCCGGCTGTTGGTCGTCTCCCTCGGGACCGGCTGCTCGGCGCTGCTCGTCGACGAGGGTCGCCTCGTGCGCCGCGTCGGCGGCACCGGACTCGGCGGCGGCACTCTCGAGGGACTCGGCGCGGCGCTCTGCGGAACCTCGGACATCGGGGAGCTCGCGCAGCTCGCGGAGCGCGGCGATCGCGCCCGGGTCGACCTGCTGCTCTCGGACGTCTACCCGCCGGGCGAGAGCCCGGTGCCCTACGCGATGAGCATCTCGTTCTTCGCCCGGCTCGCGCGCGAGCCTGGCCGCGCGCGCCGCGAGGATCTCGCGCTCGGGCTCCTGGTGCTCGTCGGATGGAACGTGGGCTGCCTGTGCGGAGCGCTCGCGCGGGCGGAGGGCGCGGCGACCGCCGTCTACGGGGGCTCGGTCCTGCGGGGCAACCCGCTGCTCGCGGGACTCGTGCAGGTCGCGACGGGCACTCTCGGGGTCGAGGCGAGACTGCCCGAGAGGGGCGAGTTCGCGGGTGCGCTAGGGGCGCTCGAGCTCGCGGAATCGGGAGACGCGAAGCGGTCCGACTAGCGCGGATCCCGCAGCGCGGGCTCGGTCGCCTGCTCCTCGTCGGTGCGGGACATGCTGCGCAGCGCGCGCTGTGTGCGCGCGATCGCCGCGCGCTGCACCCGCAGCTCCTCTGCCTGCGCTGCGACCTGGCGCTCGAGGCGCTCGATCGTCTCGTTCTGCTCCTGGGCCCGCTGCTCGGTCTGCGTGAGGCGCCGCTCGAGCTCGGCCACCACGCGGGCCAGGTCCGAGTCCTCGCCGAGCGAGGGCATCCGGGGCATCGCGCCGCGCGGGGTGACGCCGAGCTGGGTGTCCATCGGATCCATGGATTGCTCCTCACTTTTCTCGTCTTCGTCGTCGAAGAGACTGGTCGCCGGACTGCCGAGCGACGCCGCGGATTCGGACTCGACCGAGAAGCCCTCGCCTCCGAAGGGGAGGCTCGGGTCCGCCTCGCGCGCGGGCGCTTCGCTCTCGCCGTCGCCCTCGAAGAGCGCGGAGCGGGGCGTCGGCAGATCGTCGTCGTCCTCGAGCGCCGCTGCGGCCTCGTCGAAGGGAAGCACGTCGGCGTCGTTGGGGAGCGAGCGGCGGCGCATCAGGGCGAGCCCGGCACCCAGCACCAGGGCCAGACCCACGCCAGCGGCCGCGAGCAGCTGCACGCTCGGTCCACCGGCCTCGCCGGGCGCATCCGGCTCGGCGACCTCGGGCGCGGCGGCCTTCTCGGCCACCGCGACCGGTCTGCTGGGTGCTTGCGGCGCCGGCTTCTCGGCCAGCGCGGGCGCCGGAGCCGCTTCGGGCGGGCGGACCGGCGCGGGGCTCGGGTCGTCGGCGGCGTCCTCCTCGGACTCGAGCGGCGCGTCCGCGAGCGGGCCCGTATCGACCGTCTTCGCGTACTCGCGCTCCTCGCTCTCTGCGGGCCGGGGCGTCTCGCTGCCCATCAGGGAATCGTTTTCGTAGCTCGGCTGCTTCGCGGGCTCGAGCTTGCCCGCGAGCGGCTGCTCGGCGACCGGCGCGCTCGCAACACCGGTGCCCTGGAGCGCGCTCGGAGTGGGCGCGGGCCTCTCGGGCTCGGCCTCCGGCGCCTCCGCCTTCCGGGTGGGCGCCGCTTCGGCGGGCTTCTTCTCTTCGCGGGCGGGCGCCTTCGCGACGGCCGCGGTCTTGCGAGGCGCGGCGGAAGACCGGCCCTCGCTCGCGGCAACCTTCTGCGCGTCGCCGCTGATCAGGAAGTCGAGCACGATGCGCGGCGGATCCGAGAGGATCATCTCCTTGATCGGCAGGCCCGGCTTCTCGAGCTGGATTCGAGCCACCGAGCGGTTGCCCTCCGGAGAGAGCTCGACGCCGCGCACGAGCTCCGCGCTCGACGACAGCCTTCGCGCGGTCGAGCTCGCCTCGAGCTTCACCACGACGACGCTCTTGTCGGCCTGGCCGTTTCGCTCGATCCGATAGCCGGCGCGCGCGTCGAGCTCGAAGACGACGCGCGAGAAGGTGGGATGCCGGCCGATCCGGACGTCGCGCACTTCCGAGGCCCGTGCGGGGAGCGCCAGCGCGAGGAGCAGCGACAGCGCAGCGCCGAGCGAGCACGCGCTCGCGCCGATCTGCCTGCGACTCGCTCCGTTCGGCTGAAACTGCTGCATTGCGAGGCTCTTCGGGCGTCAAGCGTCGGGGCTTGATGAAAAGAATGCAAGCGCTGCGCAAATTCCTGGCGCGGCCGAGGTCGCGCGGGGCCCTCTGAGGTGAAATCGACTCAAACGCGCTTGGCATCCGCTGCGCCCGGATCGAGCAGCGCTCCGAGCGTCTCGATCGCCCGCCCGATGCGCGGTCCGTACCAGGACACCAGCGTTCCATCCAGGCAGTGGATCCGCCCGCTCGCGGCCGCGGGGATGCGCAGCGCGCCGAGCAGCTCCACCTCGGCGGGCCCGAAGCGATAGGGCTCGTCCGGCAGCAGCACGACCTCGGGCGAGGCCGCCTCGATCTCGGACAGACGGACGATCGGGTAGCGGCGCTCGCGCTGCCCGGCGAACACGTTCTCGCCGCCGCAGAGCTCGATCAGGTCGTGTGCGTAGGTATCCGAGCCCACGCTCATCCACGGATCGCGCCAGATCGGGCAGAACACGCGCGCGCGCCGCGGAGCGCTGCGCGCGCGCTCCTCGGCCGCGAGGAATGCGCGCTCGCAGGGCGCGAGCACCGCGCCCCGCGCCTCCGGGCTCGCTCCGAGATCCGCGAGCTCGCGCAACAGCAGCAGTGCCTCGCGCACCGTTCGCGGATACGTGACCCAGACCTCGAGTCCCGCGCCGCGCAGCGCGTCGACCGCGCGCCGGGTGTTCTCCTCCTGGTTCGCGAGCACGAGGTCCGGCCGCAGCGCGACGATCGCCGCGATGTCCGGATCCTTCGTGCCGCCGAGCTTCGGAAGCTGCGACACCTGCTCGGCCGGATGCACGCACCAGTGCGTCACGCCGACGACGCGGTCGCCCAGGCCGAGCCGGAACAGCGCCTCGGTCAAGCTCGGCACGAGCGAGACGATCCGCCGCGGGGAGCGCACCGCGCGACGGTATCACGCGGCCGCGATCGCACCTTCGCGCGAGTCCGACGCCCGCATCGGCTGCCGCGACCCGCGCAGCGCCCGCTCGGATCCGGCGAGCGGCTGTGTGAAGCGGTGCTCGCAGCGGGGGCACTCGGCGAGCAGCAGGAGTCCGCGGTCGACGACTTCGTCGGTGCGCAGCTCGCGAAAGCCGCACACGAGGCAGCGCGAGAGGGTGCGCGTGACGGCGCCGAGCGACTGGCCGACACCGGGTTGGAGCTGGATCCACATCTGGGCCTCCTTCGGGTGAGTCGCAGCAGTGGACCCGAGCCGCGTGACGGATCCGGTCACGCGGCGCGAGCACTCCCCTTCCGGAGCCGGGAGACCCCTAGCGGAGCTCGCGTTTCAGGATCTTGCCGGTCGGGCCCTTCGGCAGCATCTCGACGAACTCGACGATGCGGGGGTACTTGTAGGCGGCGAGCCGCTCGCGCGCGAAGGCGATCAGCTCCTGCTCGCTGAGCTCGCTCTCGGCCTTGCGCACGACGAAGGCCTTGATCTCCTCGCCGTGGCGCTCGTGCGGCACGCCGATCACCGCGGCCTCCTGCACCGCTTCGTGCGCGAAGAGCACCTCCTCGATCTCGCGCGGATACACGTTGAAGCCGCCGCGCAGGATCATGTCCTTCACGCGGTCGACGATGTGGAAGGCGCCGTCGGCATCGCGGATTCCGATGTCCCCGCTGCGGAACCAGCCGTCGCGCAGCGCCTCGGCGTTGGCCTCGGGGCGGTTCAGGTAGCCCTTCATCACGTTGTGGCCGCGGATCCAGATCTCGCCGCGCTCGCCGTCGGGCATCTCGCGGCCCTCGGAGTCGGCGATCTTCATCTCGACGCCCCACACCGGGTATCCGATCGAGCCCGGCTTGCGCGGCCGGTCGAGCACGTTGAAGCTCGCGACCGGCGACGTCTCGGAGAGCCCGTAGCCCTCGAGGATCGGCACCGAGAAGCGCGCTTCGAAGGACTTCATCACCTCGACCGGCATCGGGGCGCCCCCCGACATGCAGTAGCGCAGCGACGAGAGATCGTGGCGCCGTTCCGGCTCGTGGTGCAGCAGCGCGAAGTACATCGTCGGCACACCGGCGAAGTGCGTCACGCGATCGCGCTCGATGATCGCGAGCGCCTCCGCGGGGCTGAAGCGGGGCAGCAGCGTGAAGCTCGCTCCGGCGGCCAGGCAGGCGTTCTGGATGCAGGTCTGCCCGAAGGAATGGAAGAGCGGAAGCGTCGCGAGCATCACGACGTCGGGCTCGACCGGCAGGAGCTTCGGCACGACCACGCTGCAGTTCACGAAGAGATTCGAATGCGAGAGCTCGGCACCCTTCGGCTTGCCGGTGGTGCCCGAGGTGTAGAGGATCACCGCGGTGTCGTCGGCGCCGGTATCGGCGAGCGCCGTCACGGGCTCCGCCTCCGCGAGCTCCGTCACCGTCGGACTCTCGTTGCCTCCCGCCCAGACGATCTCCGCGCCCCTCTGCGCCGCGCCGCCGCGCGCCGCGGCGCCGAAGAGCGGATGCGCGATCAGGATGCGCGCGCCCGAATCCTCGAGGTGATAGGCGACCTCGCGCTCGGAGAGCAGCACGTTGAGCGGAACCACGGTCGCGCCGGCGTACAGGATCCCGAAGTACGCGATCGTGAAGTCGGGCACGTTCGGAACGAAGAGCGCGACGCGGTCGCCGCGGCGCACACCGCGCGCGCGCAGGCTCGTCGCCACGCCGCGCGCGGCGCGGTCGAGCTTCTCGAAGCTGAAGACGGCGTCGTTCCAGCGCAGTGCGATGCGCGAGCCGTGCTCCGCTGCGCTCGCCTGGAGCGCCGATCCCAGATTCAATCCCATGAGCTGCGCCCTCCTGCCCGCAGCGCCGCACCCGCCTGGTGCGAATTCCGGATGCGCCGGCGCGCTACACCGGATTCCCCCTCCGGCGAAGCCCCGTCCGCTGCGCTCGCGCGCGAACGCCGCGCTCGGCGACTCAAGACTGCTGCGGGCCGGGTCGAGAATGACGTGCGGCATGCCGATCGTCGAGCACCTCGTCCGGATCCTGGTCGCGGCCGAGCGCCAGTCGGCCGAGCGCGCCGTCGTGATGGATCTGCACCCGGTCGGCGCCGGAGCGCAGAGGCCAGGCGCCCCGGCGATCGGGCGCGTGACGGCCCAGAACGGTCGCATCTGCTGGGCGATGGCCCGCGGCCACGACCTCACCCTGACCGAGGTGCTGGCCGCCGACTCGGGCGTGCCCGTGGCGACCTTCGAGCGCATCTACGAGGCCGCCCGCAGCGAGCGCGTGCCCTTCTGCGAGAAGCTCGCCGACAGCGACGTGATCGACGTCGGCGCCGTGCGGCGCGCGCTCGCGAGCCAGGCCGCGAGCTGTCTCGCGACGCTCGCGCGGAACGACGCGCGCGCGCGCCTCGAGCTCAGCGTCGGGCGCATGCCCCCCTTCTCCTACGACGACCAGTTCACCTTCGGCGCGCTCGAGCTGCTGCAGACGGCGATCCACCACTCCGCCGAGCTGCGCGCCGAGGCGGGCTCCGCGCCGCCCTTCTTCGCCGCGCTCTGCCCGGAGCTCGACGCCGCGATCTGCCTCCGCGAGTGGGATGCCGGGGATGCGCTCGCCCCGGTGGCGACCTGGCGGCTCGGCGAGTTCGGCCTCAACCGGGTGATGAGTCTCGCGCTCGAGGGGCTCGCCAAGGCGCGCCCCGAGGACGCCCTCGCCGAGGAGATCGCTCCCTTCGCGCTGCTCTGCGAGGGCGGCGAGTGCTGGCTCAGCGCCTGGCAGGCGCCGCATCTCGCGCTCTTCCGGATCCGCTCGCGCAAGCAGTACCACGCGATCCTGGAGAAGCTGCTCGCGGCCCGGCGCGGCGCCGGAGATTGAGGCGAGCGCGCTCCCGCGGGCGCGCCTAGGACCCCGCGCGCTGGTACATCCCGAGCAACACGAGCGCGGCGGTCGCGAAGCCCAGGAGCGCGGCGCAGAGCGCGATGCGGCCCGCGATGCGGTGCTGGCGGCGTCCCGCGACGACGGCCGCGTCGCGCGCATCGAAGCGCTCGAGGTCGGCGCCGAAGCGACGCGCCCGGAACAGCGCGACGGCGCCTCCGAGCAGCATCGCGAGCACGCAGGTCTCGTGGACATAGAGCGCGGTCAGCGAAGCGGCATCCCAGAGGCTGCGATCCTCGCGGCCCAGCAGCGGGAGCTTGACCAGGTAGGCGACCAGGAAGAGCAGGATTCCCGCGACTGCAGTCCGCATCAGGCGGCGGTGCCCGTAGAGGTCTCCGCGCCGCGCGCGCCGGACGCCTAGCACCGCGCAGAGCGCCACGGCGCCGAGATCGACGAGGGCCGCGGTCCAGAAGGCGAGATGCGCGTCCATGTCGCTTCGATCCGTTCGATGGCCCGCGCTAGACGGGCAGATCCGCGCGCGTGAAGAGCGCTTCCAGGCCGATTCCGCGCTCCGCGAAGCGCGCCGCGGCGCCTTCGCCGCGGTCGACGAGGCAGAGCACGCGGGTCACCACGCCGCCCTGCGCCTCGACCGCGACCAGCGCCTCGAGCGTGGAGCCGCCCGTCGTGACCGTGTCCTCGAGCAGCGCGACGCTCTGCCCGCTCTCGAACGCGCCTTCGATGCGACGGCCGAGCCCGTGGGCCTTGGCCTCCTTGCGCACGAAGAAGCCGAGCAGCGGCGTCGCCGGATCGCGGCCTGCGGCGGCCGCGAGCACGGCCGCGACGAGCGGCACCGCGCCGACCGCCATCCCCCCGACGGCGTCCACGGGCGGACCCGCAGCGAGCCGCTCGAGCACGAGCGCCCCGGCGAGCGCGATCCCGCGAGGTCGCATCAGCGTCTGGCGCAGATCCAGGTAGAAGTCGCTCTGCGCGCCGCTGCTCAGGACCACGCGACCCCGACGGAAGGAGACGCGCAGGATGAGGTCGAGCAGCTCGCGGCGCGCGTCCGGCAGCGCGTGCGTGTCGGAGGGGACTGCCGGACTGCGCATGCTGGCGGAACCATAGCTGCGCTACTGTGCGGCGCCCCGAGCCATCCCCCCCGACCGGAGAGTCCCGTGAAGAAGGCCAAGCCCCTCCCGCATCGCAACCGCGCGAAGTCCGCCCGCTACCGGGCCAAGCTCAAGGCCAAGCTGCGCCGGGCGCGGCTGCGGCGCAGCTCGGGAAACCGCCGCACCTACCGGTAGCCCGCTGGGCTCCTCCGCTTTCGGATTCAGGCTCGAGGCGCGGTCGGGTGCCGCGCGCGCGGGCGTCTTCTACACACCGCACGGACCCGTGCAGACGCCGGCCTTCATGCCGGTCGGCACGCATGGCGCGGTCAAGGCGCTGACGCCCTCCCAGGTGCGGCGCTGCGGCTCCGAGATGCTGCTCGCGAATACCTACCACCTGGCCCTGCGCCCGGGCGAGGCGCTGGTCAAGAAGCTCGGCGGGCTGCACGTCTTCATGGGCTGGGACGGACCGATCCTGACCGACAGCGGCGGCTTCCAGGTCTTCTCGCTGCCGAAGGTCGAGATCGACGACCGCGGCGCGCGCTTCCGCAACGAGGTCGACGGCAGCCAGGTCGAGCTCACGCCCGAGCGCGCGATCCAGATCCAGAACGACCTCGGCGCCGACGTGATCATGGCCTTCGACGAGTGCACGCCCCATCCGGCCGAACGCGCGCAGATGCAGCAGGGCGTGCGCCGCACGCTCGGCTGGCTCCAGCGCTGCGTTGCCGCGCACGCGCGAGCGGATGAGCAGGCGCTCTTCGGCATCGTGCAGGGCAGCACCGACCTCGCCCTGCGCCGCTCCTGCGCCGAAGCGGTCGTGGGCTTCGATCTGCCCGGCTACGCGATCGGCGGCGTCTCGGTCGGCGAGGGCCACGAGCTGCTCTGCCGGATCACCGAGCACACCGCGCCCTGCCTGCCCGAGTCGAAGCCGCGCTATCTGATGGGCGTCGGCATGCCCGAAGACCTGCTCGCGGCGATCGGCTACGGCATCGATCTCTTCGATTGCGTGATCCCGACGCGTTATGCGCGAAGCGGCGTGCTGTTCACGGCGCGCGGCCGGCTGCGCATCACGAACCGGCGCTATCGCCGCGACGCCTATCCGATCGACACCTCGTGCCGCTGCGAGACCTGCAGCGCGGGCTTCAGCCGCGCCTACCTGCACCACCTCTACGCGGCCAACGAGGTGCTCTCGGCGATCCTCGCTTCTGCCCACAACCTGCACTTCTACCAGCAGCTCGTCGAAAAGGCGCGCGCCGCGGTGGTGGCGGGTCGCTATGCGGATTTCCGGGGCGAGTTCCTCGAGGGCTACCGCGCGCGCGATCCCGGCGGCGAGGCCGCGCTCCGAAGCGAGGGCTAAAGCCCCCGAGCGCGCCGGCCGATGAGCAGCTGTCCCCCTGCCCCGGGGTGCGCGATGGCCTGTCCACGAGCTGCGTCCGCTGCGACCCTTCTCGGCCTCGTCCTGGCAATCGCCTGGACCGGCGCGGTCGCGGCCCAGGCGCCGAGCCCGGCACTCCGCATCGAGCTCGCTCCGCTCGCGATCACTCCCTCCGAGGGCCTGCGCATCGACCGCGCCGATCTGACTTCGGTCGCCCCGCTGGTCTGGGTCGCCCTGAGCCCGGCCGAGCGCTTCTTCGAGCGCCTCGGACTCTTCGCGGGCAGTCGCGAGATCAGCGATCGGCGCCAGCCGGCGCACTACGACGTGGAGGGCGGCGCGCTCCTGCGCGTGAACCCGGTCGTCTCTTTGACCGGCGGCTACCGCGTCACGGGATACCAGGTGGAGCCGCTGCAGCCCGAGGCCCGCGACGGGAACGACGCGGGTCCCTTCGTCGCGCTGCGCTGGCACTTCTGAGCCGCGGCGCGAGCTCGCGTCAGAACGCGTTGGACCAGGGCGGCGGCGCCTCGCTCGGCGGATCGGACGCGACCCGCGGTGCGGCTGCCGCGGCCTCCGCCTCGCCTGCGGCGCCGGACTTCGCGAGCGCAACCGGGCGCTCGCGCTCGCAGCGCGCGAGCACCTCCTCGACGGCCGCCGACGCCTCGGAGACTTCGCGCGCGTGCCGCAGCAGCAGCTCGGTCTGGCGGCGCAGCTGCGCATCCTGGGCCGCCACGCGCGCGCGCAGCGCGACCAGCTCGCGCTCCTGCTCCGCCGATCCCGCGAGCCGCTCCGGCTGCGCGGCGACCCAGTCCCCCAGGTCCTGCACGCTCACGATCGCGCAGCGCAGCACGTCGTAGGCGTCGAGCGGCTCGACACACAGCCGCAGCGCGGACGGCTGCAGCGCCGTCAGCGCGGCGGCACCCGAAGCCCGCGCAAGCTCGGCGCGCTGCGGCGGGTTCGACTCGCCCCGCAGCGCGCGCGCGATCGGCTCGGCGAGCGACGGCGCGAGCTGCGGCAGGCATTCCGCGAGTGGCCGCGCGAGCGCATCGATGCGCGACACCCCGCTGAAGCCCTCGAGCCAGCGGTTCCAGAACAGCACCTGGCCCGACTCGGACACCACGGCAATGCCCTCGACGAGGGCGTCGAAGCTCGCGAAGCGCTGGCGACCCTGGGTCTCGATCACGCCCCCGTATCGGCACGAGGGGTGCCTCCTCTGTACCCTGCGGCCACGATGGCCTGGCGCGGCGCACTGCTCTCTCCCGCCGAGGTGCTGGAGCGCCACTCGGCGGGTCCGCGCTCGGGCGTCTTCACCGATGGGTCCTGCGAAGGCAATCCCGGCCCGGGAGGCTGGGGCTTCGTCTGGGTCGAGAACGACCGGATCCGCGCCGAGGACCACGGCTTCGAGCCGGCCACGACCAACAACCGCATGGAGCTCAGGGCGCTGATCGCCGCCTTCCGCGCGCTGCCGCCGGACGCGGAGGTAGAGGTCTACTCGGACAGCCAGCTCTGCGTGAAGACGGTGAACGAGTGGGCCGCGGGCTGGGAGCGCCGCGGCTGGCGGCGCTCGACCGGACCGATTGCGAATCTCGAGCTCGTGAAGGAGCTCTACGCGCTCGCGCTGGCGCACCCGAAGGCCCGCCTGTCCTGGATCAAGGCGCACGACGGATCGCGCTGGAACGAATACGCGGACGCCCTCTCGAACAGCTACCTGCGCGAGGGACGCGCCTGAGCGCGGCGCGCGCAGGGACCGCCCGCTAGCGCCCCTTCGCGCCGCCCAGCGCGAGGATGCGGCGGAACGCGCTCTCGCCGATCGGCATCACCGAGAGCCGCGACCGGGTCACGAGCGGGGTCTTCGCGAGCAGCGCATCGGCCTTGACCTCGGAGAGCGGGACCGGCCGCGCGAGTGCCTCGCGCGGCGCGAGTTCGACGGCGAGCCAGCGGGGATCGTCCGCCGTGGGATCCGGCGCGGCGCGGCGCGTGACCACCGCGACTCCGACGATCCGCCTCTCGTCGCCCGAGTGGTAGTAGAGCACGGCGTCGCCGCGCGCCATCGCGGCGAGGTTGTTGCGCGCCTCGGCGTTGCGCACGCCCTCCCAGAGCGTCGCTCGCTCGCGCACCAGATCGCTCCAGGCGTACGCGCCGGGCTCCGACTTGACCAGCCAGTACGAGCGCGCCATCTGCGTTCTCCTGCGAGCGCCTAACGCATTTCGGGAGGCGTCTGCTTCTGCATGATGCCGAGTCCGACCTCCGCCGCGAGGCTGCGGGGCAGGAGCCGCGAGGCGACGTTCGCGCGCAGCCAGTCGTACCAGCCGGGCACGACCGAGGCCTGGAGGCCGAGCGCCGCGAGCGCTTCGCGCACGACCTGCTCGGGCGCCGCCCCGGGGTGCGGCAGCTCGCCCGCGGCCTGCTGGAACTCCGTCTCGGTCACGCCGGGCTCGACCACGAGCACGTCGACACCGCTGTCCGCGAGCTCGACCGCGAGCGCCTCGCCGAGCTGCAGCAGGAAGGCCTTGCTGGCCGCGTAGGCCGCGTGCAGCGGCAGCGGCTGGCGCCCCGCGACCGACCCCGTGAAGAGCAGCGCTCCGCGGCCGCGGCTGCGCAGCCGCGGGATCAGCTCGCGCGCGATCCGGAGCGGCGCGCTGCAGTTGACCGCGAGCATCTTCTCGAGCCGCAGCGGATCGAGCTTCTCGAAGCGACCCTGGTAGCCCACGCCCGCGTTGCAGACGACGAGCGCGAGGTCGAGCTCCGCGGTCTCGCGCAGCAGCGCCTCGATGCCCTCCGCCGTCGACAGATCCGCCGCGACCGCGCGCGCGCGCACCGGATGCTCCCGCTCGAGCTCGCCCGCGAGCGCCGCGAGCCGGTCCGCGCGCCGCGCGGTCAGCACGCAGGACATCCCCTCGCGCGCGAGCGCGCGCGCGAAGGCCGCGCCGATTCCCGCGGAGGCGCCCGTGATGAGCGCCCACTCGCCGTAGCGCTCGCGCAGCGAGACGCGCCCCGCGCCGAAGAGCGGCCCCGCGCGCCAGAGCGCGTGTGCGAGCCCGAGGAAGAGCGCAGCTGGAATCAGCCCGAGCAGCCAGCCGACGCCGCCGTCCTCCCGGTAGAGCCCGTTCCAGACCCACATCGAGAGCGCCACCTGGGCGACGTAGACGGCCGCCCAGGGCCACATCCAGGTGCGCATGCGGCGCAGGCCGTAGGCGCCGGCCGCATACACCGCCCAGTGGAGGAGTCCGCCGAGCTTGGCCGACCAGCCCGTGAAGATCACCCCGAACCAGACCTCTTCGTCGCGGGCGACGGGCTTCACGAAGAGATCCCAGGGAACGTAGAAGAAGGCCATCCAGCAGCAGAAGAGGAAGAGCGCGTTCAGCCAGCCCGGTCTGCCGCGCAGCTGTCTCTGCAGCCAGCCGCGAAAGCGCAGCGCGAGCTCGCCGAGGTCGCCACCCGGCGCGTGAGGGGGCATGCCCCGCGCACGGTATCACAGGAGCTTTTTCGAGATTCCCTCGAGCGGCAGCGCCTCGGCGACCGCGCGATCCAGGTCGAGGCCTGCGCGGGGTCCACGGAGACCCGGCTGCGGGCTCCGTCTCGCCCCGCCCGGAAGCATGCTTCTGGGCGATTCAGGGTTGGACCAGCCCGGCGCGGATCGCGAAGCGCACGAGGCCCGAGACCTTGTGGATGTCCAGCTTCTCCATCAGGTTCGATCGGTGCGAGTCGACCGTCTTGAGCGAGACGCCGAGCATGGACGCGATCTCCTTGCTCGACATGCCCTCGGCGATCAGCTGCAGCACCTCGCGCTCGCGATCGGTCAGCGCCGCGAGGCTCGTGGGACCCGCGTCGCCCGGATGCGCGATCGCCTGCACGACCTGCTGGGTCACCGATGGCGAGAGGTAGGAGCTGCCGCGCCGCAGCGCGTCGATCGCCGTGAAGAGCTCCTGGCTGCCGGAGCTCTTGGCCAGGTAGCCAGCCGCTCCCGAGCGCAGCGCCTCCTCGACGTGGGTCCGGTCGTCGTGCTGGGAGATCGCGAGCACCTTCGTGCCGCTGAACTGCTTCTCGATGCGGCGCATCGCCTCGATTCCGGAGAGCCGCGGCATCCAGATGTCCATCAGCACGACATCCGGCTCCATCTCCGCGACCAGGCGCACGGCCTCTTCGCCATCGGACGCCTCGCCCACCACCTCGAAGTCCTCTCGGGCCTCGAGGAGCTTGCGCATGCCCTCGCGGACCAGGACGTGGTCGTCGGCCAGCACGATCGTGGTATGCATCCCGGATCCCCCCTTAGCTCACTGGAGCGCCGCGCCCGATCTGCTCAGCGGTTCCCGTGAGACATGGTTTCTTTCGGCAGAAGGGGGTCCGTACTTTTCCCTATTTGTACTGGAAAATACTCCCGCGCAAGGCCAGGGACGCCGCCGCACGCCTCTGGCCGCGCTTCGGGCGCTCTACGCGAGCTCCCGGTACGCCCGGATCACGTCCTGTGGCGCCTGCACGAGCTCGATCAGCACGCCTGCCCCGCCGATCGGGGCGGCGTCGCCGCCCTTCGGGTGGATGAAGCAGACGTCGTGCCCTGCGGCGCCCTTGCGGATCCCGCCCGGTGTGAAGCGGACGCCCTGGCCCTCGAGCCACGCGACCGCGGCGCGCAGGTCGTCGACCCAGAGACCCACGTGATTCAGCGCCGGGTCGTGCACGCGCGGGCGCGCCTCCGGATCGATCGGCTGCATCAGGTCGACCTCGACCCGGAATGCGCCCGCGCCGGCCTCCACGATGTCCTCGTCGACGTTCTCGGCTTCGCTGCGGTAGCTGCCGCGCGGCGTCAGTCCGAGCAGCTCGACCCAGATCTTGCGCATCGGCGCCTTGTCGAGTCCGCCGACGGCGAGCTGCTGCAGACCGAGGATGCGGAAGGGTCGGGTGGTCATCGAGGCTCCGTGGCAGGCACTGGCGCGCGCCGGCGTGGCGGCGGGTGCGCCGGCTAGTCGGGCTTGCGGCCCAGCGCGAGCAGATAGCGCTCGCTGCTGCCCTTGCGGGTCGAGCGCGGCACGAGGATGCGCGACTTCGCGAAGCCGCGCCCGATGCGCTGCCCGATCTTCTGGGCCTCGGGGCACTCGAGCAGCTTGAGCAGCAGCGCGCCGGACGCCTTCAGCAGCGCAGGCACGGCCGATTCGACCGCCTCGAGCAGCGCCTCCTCGCGCGCGCGATCGCTCGCGCGGATGCCCGTGAGCTTCGGGGCGGCGTCGCACAGGAGCGCGTCCGCGGGCCCGCGGAGCTCCGAGCGGATTCGCTCCAACGTGCTGGAATCGCTGAGGTCTGCCTCGAATGCGAACACGTTCTCTAGATCCAGCGGCGGCTCGATCGCGGCGAGGTCCACGCCGACCACGCGGCCGCTCGCGCCGACGCAGGCGCTCGCGACCTGGAGCCAGCCACCCGGCCAGCAGCCGAGGTCGACGAGCTTCTGCCCGCGGCGCAGCAGCCGCGTCTTTTCCTGGATCTCGAGCAGCTTGTAGGCCGCGCGCGAGCGGTAGCCCTCGCGCTTGGCGAGCTGGTGGAAGTGATCCTTGCGGTCGTACTGGGCCACGCCGGAGCCCTGCTGCGGGCTCGTGCTTCCCGCTAGTTCGCGCTGGTCTTCTTCTTGCCCTTCACCGTCGCGCGGATGCGCACGATGCCGTCGCGGTGACCGGGCACGCCGCCGCGGATGAAGATCAGGCCCTTGTCGCCGTCGATCCGGACGACTTCGCGGTTGAGCGCGGTGGTGCGGGCGTTCCCGAGGCGACCCGCCATCCCGATGCCCTTGATCACGTGGCCGGGGAAGGAGCGGGTCCCGATCGCGCCGCCGTGGCGGAAGTACTCGTGGGTGCCGTGGGTCTGGCGCTTGATCGAGAAGTGGTGGCGGCGCACGACGCCGCTGGTGCCGCGGCCCTTCGAGGTTCCGATCAGATCGACGCGCTGGCCCTGCTCGAAGAGCTCCGCGCCGATCGTGCTGCCGACCTCGTACTGCCCCGCGACTTCCGGGCTCACCCGGCACTCGAGCAGCCGTCGGGTCGGGGCCACGTTGGCCTTCTTGAAGTGCCCGGCGAGCGCCTTGTTGGTGCGCACCGCGCGCCGCGAGCCCACCCCGAGCTGGAGCGCGGTGTAGCCGTCCTTCTCGACGCTCTTCTTCTGCACCACCGGGTTGGGCTCGACGTGCAGGACGGTGACGGGGATACACTCGCCGTCCTCGGCGTAGAGCTGGGTCATGCCGAGCTTCCGGCAGAGCAGTTGAAGAGCCACGGGAAGGTTCCTCCGAAGGGCGGCGCAATATAGGAAGGACCGGGCGGAGTGTCGAGGCGCAGGGAATCGAGGCCGCTCCGGGGGCCGTGGCGGGGACGAGCCGGAAGAGGCCCTTCCCCGGTCTTCCATGGCGCCTCGCTCGCGCTCGCGCTCGCGCTCGGCGCCTGCGCGAGCCCCGCGAGGACCTCCGCGCCGGAGATCCCGCCCCCCGCGCTCGACGCGCTGCTCGGCGGCGCCCGCACTCGCGCAGCCCTCTCCGAGCTCGCCGGGAGCGCCGAGCTGGCCCCCGATCAGTCCATCGCCGTGCGCGAGCTCGGCCGCGACGCTGCGACGAGCCAGCACCTGGTCTCGATCCGCGAGCGCGAAACCCCCCACCGCCACGACCGCCACGCGATCGCGGTCGTGCTGCTGCGCGGTCACGGCGCGATGTTGATCGGCGAGGCCGAGGAGCCGGTCGGCCCGGGCTCGATCCTCTACGTGCCGCGCGGGATCCGGCACGCGTTCCGGAATGCGAGCGCCTCGCCCGCGGTCGCGTACGTGATCTACGTGCCGCCGCTGGAAGGCGTCGACCGCGTGGAGGATCCGCTCCCCGGAGACGCGCGCCTCCCGCGCCCCTAGACCCCGCGCGTGGAGAGCGCCGTATTCGCCGCGATGCTCGCGAGCGCATTCCTGCACGCGAGCTGGAACGCCTGGGTGAAGTCGCGTCCGGACCCCGCCGGCGCGCTGATCTCGGTCGTGATCGGCGCGGCCTGGCCCAGCCTGCTGCTGCTCGCCTTTGCGGGGCTCCCCGCGCAGGCGTCATGGGTCTGGATCGCGCTGACCGTCGCGATCAGCATCCCCGCGCAGGTGCTGCTCGGCTCGGCCTACCGCGAGGGCGACTTCGCGGTCGCCTATCCGATCCTGCGCGGACTGAACCCGCTCGCCGTGGCGCTCGCGGCGGTTCCGGTCTTCGGCGAGCGGCTGAGTCCCGGAAATGCGGCCGGCGTGCTCTGCGTCTCGGCCGGCATCGCGCTGATCGGATGGGAGGCGGCGCGCCGCTCGCGCACGATGACGCTGCGCGGCCTCGGCTTCGCGGCGCTCGCGGCCGCGATCAGCGCGGCGGCGGCGCTCTGCGACACCAAGGGCGCGCGCGTCGCTGCCGATCCCTTCGCCTACGCGCCGCTGATCGCGAGCGGGAACGCCGCCGCGATGGCGCTGTTCCAGGCGCGCCGCGAGAGCCTGCCCGCGCTGCTCGCGCGCCACTGGCAGGTCGCGCTCTTCGGCCCCGTCCTCTCGACGGCGTCCTACCTGATCGCGATCTGGGCGCTGTTGCACGCGCCGGTCGCGCAGGTGGTCTCGCTGCGCGAGACGAGCATGCTCTTCGCGGTCGCGATCGGCGCGCTGCTCCTGCGCGAGCGCGTGGGGCCGTGGCGCTGGGCGGCGGTGGCGCTGGTGTTCTGCGGGGTGCTGCTGCTGCGCAGCTGAGGGGAGCTCGCGCTGCGGCTGCGACTGCGGGCTCGATCGCTGCGCCGGCTTTCGATCCTGCTCGAGGCCGCGCGAGGCAGCGCCGCGCGCGTGCGCGAGGCGGCTCCCGCGCCGCCGCGAGCCGGCGGCAGCGCTCAGTCGCCGCGAGGCGCGCCGCTGAGCCGCTCGAGCTTCTTGCGCAGCCCCAGCCTGGAGAGACCCAGCTCGGCCGCGGGGCGGGTCCGGTTGCCCGCGTGGCGCGCGAGCGCGCTCGCGATCAGCTCCCGCTCGAGCTCGTCCACGGCCTCGCGCAGCGTGGTCCCGGCGGGAGGCGGCTTCGCGGGCGGCGTCGATCTGCGGGGCGCAGGCGGAAGGTGCTCCAGTCCGACGCGCTCTCCCGGCTGCGCGAGAGCGATCGCGCGCTCGACGTTGTTGCGGAGCTCGCGCACGTTGCCCGGAAAGTCGAGCCGCGAGATCGCCTCGATGAAGGCCTCGTCGAGGACGATGCGGCGCGCGTTCGCCGCGCCGAAGGTCTCGGCGAAGTGCTGCGCGAGGAAGGGAATGTCCACGCGCCGCCGCCGGAGCGGAGGCAGGTAGAGCGAGACGGTGTTGATCCGGTAGTAGAGGTCCTGCCGGAACTCGCCGGCCTCGATCGCAGCCTCGAGATCCCGGTGTGTGGCCGAGATGATGCGCACGTCGACGCTGCGGACTCCGCTCGAGCCGAGCGGACGCACCTCCCCCGTCTCGAGCGCGCGCAGCAGCTTGACCTGCAGCTCGGCGGGCATGTCGCCGATCTCGTCGAGGAAGAGTGTGCCCTCGTGTGCCTCCTCGAGCAGGCCGCGCCGCGCGCGATCGGCGCCCGTGAACGCGCCGCGCGCGTGGCCGAAGAGTTCGCTCTCGAGCAGCGCGGCGGGCAGCGCGCCGCAGTTGACCGCGACGAAGGGCCTCGCCGCGCGCGGACTCCCGGCGTGAACGGCGCGCGCGACGAGCTCCTTGCCGGTGCCCGTCTCGCCGAGCACGAGGACCGGCGACCGCGTCGGCGCCACGCGCCGGATCTGGTCGAGCAGCTCGCGAATCGCCGCACTCACTCCGAGCAGCGCAACTGCGGGCCGGTGGGCGTCCCGCGCCCCCTTGCCGCGCGCGGACGCCTCCAGGACGGAGTCGACATTGAAGCGCAGCAGGGCCGCGGGCACGGGATGCGCGAGCACCCTCGCGGGCGCGAGCAGCGCCAGCGCCTGTCTCGCGCGCTCGTCGCCGGGCCCGGCCACGAGCAGGATCAGGGCTCGCCCGGCGGCCAGGTCGCGCAGCGGAGCCAGGGCCTCGAGCTCCGTCTCCGGGCGCCGCGTGTCGAGCAGCGCGATCGCGCAGGCCACGTCGATCGACGCCGCCGTGGAGCGCAGGGCGCTCGGCGGGAGCAGGCGGAGCGCAAAGCCGTCGCCGAGCGCGGCTGCGATCGAGCGGCGCTCCGAGGCCTCCTCCGCGACGACCAGCAGCTCCGGCAGACCCTTCCCGAGGAGATCCCCGGTCGCCTCGCTCATCGCGCGAGCTCGGCTTCGCGGAGCAGGCGGCTCTGCAGCGCCTCGGCCGTGCTCGGCAAGCCGAGCGAGAAGCCCTGCAGCAGGTCGCAGCCCTCGCTGCGCAGGAAGTCCTCCTGCACGAAGTTCTCGACACCCTCGGCGATCGCGAGCAGACCGAGGCGATGCGCGATCGCGATGATCGCCGCGACGAGCGCAGCGCCTCCCTGGCGATCCTCGATGCGCGACACGAAGGCGCGGTCGACCTTGAGCGCGTCGATGCGCAGCTGCTGGAGGTAGCGGAGCGAGCAGTAGCCGGTGCCGAAGTCGTCGATCAGGAGACCGAGTCCGAGCTCCTTGACGGCCGCAAGCGCCCGGATCACCTCGGGCTCGTCGCCGATCAGAACCCCCTCGGTGAGCTCCAGGTCCACGTGGCGAGGATCCGCTCCGCTCTGCGCGAGGGCCCTTTCGAGCTGCCCGACGAATCCCGGGGAGCGCAGCTGCAGCGCGCTCACGTTCACCGACATGCCGATGGCGAAGCCCGCTCCGCGCAAGCTGCGCAGCTGTCGCAGGGATTCGCGCAGGGCCCAATGCCCCAGGTCTGCGATCAGTCCGAGCTCCTCGGCGATCGGAACGAACTCCGCAGGCGACACGCTGCCGAGGACCGGATCGGTCCAGCGCAGCAGGGCCTCCAGCTTGGAGATGTGGCCCGAGCTGGCCTCGACGATCGGCTGGTAGTGCAGCGAGAGACCCGAGTCGGCGAGCGCCGACCGCAGTCCCACCTCGATCCGGCGGCGGCGCTCCACGGCCTGCGTGTGCCCGCTCGCGCAGCGGCGCGAGTGCCCCGGGCCCTCGCGCCCGGCCTCGGCGAGACCGGCCTCGGCGCGAGCCAGCGGCGTCTCGCAATCCTCTGCGTCCTGCGGCGCGGGCGCGACTCCCGCGCCCGGCAGCTCGCGCGGGTTCAGCTCCCTGAGCGCCCCCGCGAGGCGCCAGAGTCCATCCTCCGCGGGCACGCGCTCGATCTCGTGGCGCACGAGGCGCTCGCCGCCATCCGGGCGCCGCACGCGGTGCTCGAGGCTCCGCACGCGCGCAGTGCTGGACACCAGCTCGTCGAGCAGCTTGCGCAGCAGGCGCCGATCGTCCGGGGGCACGCAGCGCAGCAGCGCGCCGTCCGTGGGGTTGGCCGTCGGGAGACCCAGGAGTCGCTGCAGCTCCTTTGAGCACACCACCTGACGGCGCCGCGGATCCCATTCCCAGCTGCCGACGCGCCCCAGGCGCTCGGACCTCGCGAGCCGATCGTCGTCTGCCGGGGAGAGTCGCGGGAGGGTCACGGAACACCTCTGCGCGTGAGCGCTCCCTAGGCCTTCTCGGAGAGCGGGAGCTCGCAGAGCTCGTCGCAGACGGCTTCGATTTCGGCGACGCCGGCCCAGACCGCGTCCGCCGGCCCTGCCGCGCGCGCCTCGGGCAGCTCCGCGCGCGCGCTCCGCACGCGCTCGAGCGAGCTCTGCAGCCGCGCCGTCAGCGCGCCCGCCGCGAGCAGTGCGCGCCGCAGCTCGCGGGCCTGCAGCTCGAGCTCGAGGCCGCGCCGCGCGAGCGCCAGGCGCTCGAGCACGCCGCGCACCGTCGACCGCAGCAGCTCGAGATCGCAGGGCTTGTGCAGATAGGCGTGCACGCGGCCCCGGTTCACGGCGTCGACCGTCGCCTCGAAGTCGGCGTAGCCGGTCATCAGGATGCGTCCGGTCGTCTCGCGGAGCTCCGCCACGCGAGACAGCAGCTCGACCCCGCTCATGCCCGGCATGCGCTGATCCGAGATCACGAGCGCGAAATCCTCGCGCTGCAGCAGCTCCCACGCGGCCTCGCCCGACTCGGCACCGATCGGAAGCGCGAGGCGGCGCAGCGCGCGGCTGACGAACTCGACTGCGCGCGATTCGTCGTCCACGACGAGGATGCGGAGAGGGGTCTCCATCAGTGGCGAGACATCGACCAGCGAGCGCCGTCTCTTGAGGACTCGTCCCCAGGGGCCGGCGGCGCGGCCGCGGCCTGGCGACGGGGAAGCTCGACGCGGAAGCAGGTCCCCTGCCCCGGGACGCTCCGGACCTCGATCTTGCCGGCGTGCCGCTCGACCACGCCGAAGCTCACGGAGAGTCCCAGGCCCGTGCCGCGCCCGACCTCCTTGGTCGTGAAGAAGGGCTCGAAGATCCGGCTCAGGATCTCCGGCGGAATGCCGCAGCCGGTGTCCTCGACCTCGAGGGCCACCCGGTCGTCGCCGGCCGGCAGCGTGCGCAGCGTGAGCCTGCGCGGGCCCGTCTGCTGCTCGAGCGCGTCGGTGGCGTTCGCGATCAGGTTGGTCAGCACCTGTCCGATCTGGCCGCCCAGGCACTCGACGCGCGGGAGCTCCGCGTACTCGCGGACGATCTCGATCCCGCGGATGCGGCTCCCGAGCAGCGTGAGCGCCGTCTCGAGCTGCTCCTTCAGATCGATCTCGGAGATCTCGCCGCGGTCCAGGCGCGAGAAGCTGCGCAGGTCGCGCACGAGCCGGGTCGTGCGCGACACGGCCTCGTCACACGCGGCGAACATCGAGCGCAGATCCTCCTCCACGCCATCCAGCTGGTGCTCCGCGCGCAGGTCCTTGAAGAACGCCGCGGCGCGCGGCTCGTGGCGCGATGCGCGCGTCTCCGCGTCGCCGAGGGCGGCCGCGAGGCTCGCATGGGACTCCTTCAGCAGCTGCAGGTTGCCCTGGAGGAAGTTCAGCGGGTTGTTGATCTCGTGCGCGACGCCTGCGACCAGCCGACCCAGCGAGGCCATCTTCTCCTGGTGCACCATCTGCGACTCCGCCTGGCGCAGCTCGTCGAGTGCGCGCTGGAGCTCGCGCGTCCGCTCCTGCACGCGCGCTTCGAGGGTGCGGTTCAGCTCCCGCTCCCGCTCGATCGCGAGCGAGCGCTGGATCGCGACCGCACCCTGGTTCGCGAGCGCCGCGAGCAGTCGCCTGTCCTCGCCCGCGTAGAAGTGGCCCGAGCGGCGCCGGCCGAGCGAGAGCCGGGCGACGTCGACTCCGTTCACGCGGAACGGAACCTCGATTTCCGAGCCCGCCTCGAGGGCGCGCTGCCGCGCGTCCGAGGCCGGCTCGGCCAAGGGGGCGCTCGCCTCGCCGCTCGGGACGCGAAGCTCGACGGAGTCCGGCGCGAACGCCTGCTCCACTGCCTGGCAGATCTCGGCCACGACGACGCTGAGCTCCGAGGCCGACGCGAGCCGCGCGCTCGTGCTCTCGAGGATGCGCTGGAAGTCGTAGCGCGCGCGGAAGAAGATCCGATCGATGAAGGCCTGGATGCGGTCGCGCAGCGGCAGGACCACGACGATCGAGAGCGCCGTCGCGAGCACCGTGAAGCTGCTCGCGTGCGATTCCGCCGTGAGCCGGAGGACGCGGTCGACGATCGCGGCGATGCCGGAGCAGAGCGCGGCCAGGGTCGCCGTCGCCGCGGTGTAGCCGACCGTCCGCCGCAGGATCACGTCGATCCCGAGCAGGTCGTGCCGCAGCAGGCTGTATGCGATCGCGATCGGGAAGAGCACTCCGCTCCACGCCATCGCGTTCTCGGGCGCGCGGCCTCCCGTTGCCGCGGAGTAGCCGATCAGCGCGATCTGGGGCAGTAGCGCCGCGACTGCTCCGAGCACCGCCACCGCGACCCGCTGGCGCGCGGCGAGGCTCGGCGGGCGCAGGTAGGCCGCGGCGAAGGAGACCAGCAGCGCGAGCAGCGACGCCCCGAAGAGCGCGACCGCGAGTCCGTGGGTCCAGCGGTAGACGGCCGGGTCGTAGAGCCAGACCTGGGTCGCGACCCCGAGCGCGAGCGCGAGGACCCAGCTCGCGACCAGCAGGCGAGAGCGCGCGAGCGAGCGCGGCACCGGAAAGACCGCGGCGAGGTGGACGGTCGCCGCGAAGAGCAGGCACTCGAGGAAGGCGTGGACCCGGAACAGGCGATAGGGCCCGTAGAGATCGGCGGCCGTGAGCGCCCAGAGGCCGAGCAGATAGAACGCGAGCGCCGCGCCGCCGATCGCCGCGTCGCCGGGCCGCAGGTAGCGGATCGCGATCCCGAGACCCGCGAGCGTCACGCCGCAGAAGAGCAGCGTTCCGAAGAGGCCCAGGAAGTCCATCGCGCTGAAGCGGCGCGTGGACACCCGCTCGCTCCACGCCTCGGAGCCCCGCTCGAAGCGATACTCGACCGGCGTTCCGATCGGCAGCGCCTCGACCTGCGCGTACAGCGATTCCACCGAGTCGAGCGGGATGCCGCGGAGCGCCGTGACCTGCGCCTGGAACAGGGCGCCGTCGCGGACCGCCGGCCAGCTCGTGAGGCCCGCGGATGCGACGACGCGGTTCTCGAGCACGAGGAAGCCCGCGAAGGGCCGGCCCAGCCACGACAGCGCACCCGAGCCCGCGACCGCCGCGAGGAGCGCGAGCGCGGCGAGAGCGGCCCAGAGCCAAGGGTCCCGGTTCCCCCGCATCGGAGTGCTTTTCGGCGCGGCGGCGCGCTGACTGGATCGCAGCTCAAGCTCCGCCGCGCCGCGTCCGATCGGCGCCGCAGCGTGACCCGAGCTGCCCGCACAGCCTCGGCGGCCGGCGCGGCCGCGCTCGCCTCGGCGGCCGCCCACGCCTCGGTGTTCCCTCCCCTCGACCTGACCTGGCTCGCCTGGATCGCGCTGGTGCCGCTGTGTCTCGCGCTGCGCTGCCTCGGCGGCGCGGGCGCCCTCGGCTGCGCGTGGCTCTTCATGTCGCTCGTGACCGCGGCCAGCGTGAGCTGGCTGATTCCGACCCTGCACGGCCACTTCCGAGCGGGCCTCGCGGTCGCGGTCGGCTTCTGGCTCGCGCTCTCGGCGCTCTCGGCGGCGCCCTTCGTCGCGCTGATGCTCGGCGCGGCGAGCCGGGCCGGACGCCGGGGACCCGGACTCTGGTTCCCGATCGCGCTCGCCGCCGCGTGGGTCGCGTCCGAGTACGCGCGCGCGCGGCTCGGCGTTCGCACGCCCTGGATCCTCATGGGCGGCGCGCTCTACGGCGAGCCCGAGCTGCGCCAGGTCGCAAGGCTCGGCGGCGTGTACGCGGGCTCGGCGCTGATCGCCTACGTGAATGCGGCGATCGCCGAGGCCATCCTCGCGATCGCGCGCGCGCCGGGGCGCGCGTCCGGTGTCGGGCGCGCGCTGCCTGCGCTCGCGAGCGGCGCCGCGCTCGTGCTCGCGGCCTGGCTCTACGGCGATCGCGCGCGCAGCCTCGAGACGCCGGGCGATGCGCCGCCGCCGATCGAGGTCGCCGTCGTCCAGGGGAATGCGCCGAGCGAGCTCCTGTGGACGCCGACCGGCGCCTCGCGCGTGCTCGCGCGCCACGTCCGGATGACCCGCAGCGCGCTAGAGGGCGAGCCGCTCCCCGACCTCGTCGTGTGGCCCGAGAACGCGCTGCAGACGCAGCTCGACGAGCCCGCGCTCGGCCGGACCGTCACTGCACTCGCGCGCCTCGCGCCGCTGCTCGCCGGCGCGCCCCACCACGACACCCGAGGCGGAGTGACGCGCAGCTACAACAGCGCGACGCTGCTGCGCCGCGACGGGAGCCGGGCGCGCTACGACAAACGCCTGCTGTTGCCCTTCAGCGAGACGCAGCCGGTCGCCGGGCTCGGCTTCGGCGCGCGGGGCGAGCTCGACGTCGGCCACTACTCCGCGGGCGCGGCGCCCGGCGTCTACGCGCTGGGCCCGCAGCAGATCGGAGTGCTGATCTGCATGGAGGCGCTGTATCCCGAGCTCGCGCGGGAGGCCGCGTCGCTCGGAGCCAGCGTGCTCGTGGTGCCCTCGAACGACGGCTGGTACCTCGGCTCCGGGGGCGCTCGACAGCACCTCTACCAGGTCGTGTTTCGCGCGATCGAGACGGGACTCCCGCTCGTCCGCGCGACGAGCACCGGCGTCTCGGCGCTGGTCGCGCCGGATGGAACGATCGACGCAGAGCTCGACTCCGGCGCGGAGGGGGTCCTGCGCGGCAGGACCCGGCAGCGCCTCTCGCCGCCGCCCTATCTGCGGGTGGGAGACGCGTTCGCGATCAGCTGCCTGTTGCTGACGCTCGGCGCCGCGCTCGCGCCGGCCGCGCGGGCGCGGCGGCGGCGCTCGGGACCGGTCCGCGGCAGCACGGCAGCGGCCGCCTGAGAGCGGGCGGCCGGCTCATTCCGCCGCGCGGCTGCGCGCGGCTTCCATCCGCCCCGGCACCGCGAGCAGCGCCATCGGCAGCAGGAACGCCGTGTACCCGATCGCGTTCTGCGGCATGCGCCCGCCGGTCCAGAGCTCCCCGACCGAGAGCAGCGCGGCCGGCAGCACCGCGGCGAACGCGCTGCCCGCGATCGCGAGCCGGATCCAGTGGGCTCGCAGCGAGTGGTGGCAGCGCGCAACCGCGAGCTGCGTCGAGAGCAGCACGATCAGGGCGGCGCCATTCAGCGTGGTGCAGAGCAGGTGAGCGACGCGATAGGTCGCCGGATCGTTGAGCGCGACCTGGTAGAAGAGCGCGCCCACCGCCGACGCCGCGTAGGGCGCGAGCACCAGCCCCGGCCAGTCCCTCGCGATCCGGGTCCGAGCCGGGAAGCAGAGTGCGAGCTGCAGGATCGAGGCGAACAGGAACGACTCGGCGAGGGCGTGCAGGCGGAAGAAGCGATAGGGGCCGTAGAGATCGATCGCGGTCAGGCCCCAGAGCGCTCCCGTGACGAGGAAAGGAACCGCGGAGAGGCTCCCCTGCGAGCGCCTGAGGGCGACGACGAGGCCCGCGAGCGTGAAGATCAGGCCGTTCATCAGGTACACGCCGTAGAGGCTCGCGAAGTCGCGCGCGTCGAAGCGGCGGATCGCGATGTCGCGCTCGAAGGCGTCGCCGCCGGATTCGAAGCGGTAGTGCAGCGTGCTGCCGATCGGCTGCGCGGCGACCGCGCTCAGCAGGGAGTCCGCCTCGGCGACGGGAACGCCGTCGACGGCGGCGACCCGGTACTGGAAGAGCCGACCGTCGCGCGTGGCCGGCCAGCGGCCGAAGCCCACGGAGGGCACGACTCCGTTCTCGAGCACGAGGAAGCCGGGAAAGGGCTTCCCGATCTGTCGTCGGGCCTCGAGCGCGACCACGGCGCCGACCAGGACGAGGACGGTCGCGATCGACAGGGTGAGAAGGCGGTGCATGGAAGGCAGCTCCGAGCTGGGTCCGGCAGGTGAGTCCAGTCGATCCCGGGCTAGAACGAGCCGACGCGCACGAGCATCCGCTCGGGTGCCCAGCGCCAGACCAGCTGCCCGATCAGCAGCGCCTTTGCGAGGGAGCGGTCGATCGCATCCCGCTCGAGCGGGCCGGCCGCCGGAGAGGCGAGGAACGCGAGGTCCACCTCGAACTGACCCGCGCCGAGCAGCCCGCCAGGGCTGCTGGAAGAAGCCATCCGCGTGGGGCGGATCGCGATCACGAGCTGGTCGTGGTCGATGTGGAAGGTGCCGTCCGGATGGAATCCATCCGGGTTCACGACGTGGGTCCCACCCGGGCCGTGCGCAGCCGCGTAGGTGTGGAACTCGTGCCGCCAGTACGAGAGCACATCGCTCAGGGTCCCGGGGCTGCCGCTCCTGAGGACGCCTGGATCGTAGACGTCGCCGCGGAGGTGGGTGTCGTCCGAGACGCGCCAGCCGTAGTAGTCACCCCACTGGCGCCGCACCGCGTCCACCTCGAGCGTGAACAGCGTGAGATCGATGCCGTCCGCATTGAAGATCCCGATGTCGTTCGGTCCGAACTCGAGCCCGCTGTTCATCACGAACGCGAACTGCGTGGCATCGAGCACCAGGCGCACATCGAGCGGGATCAGCAGCGTGCCGTCGTCCGTCACGGCGAGGCGCGCCTTGCGGATCGCGAAGCTCCCGCCCGCCGCCGGGACTCCCCAGGCCGGAGGCAGCGCCGTGAAGAGATCGCGCGCGTAGCTGCGGTCGTAGCCGTACCCGCTGACCCGGAGCGAGCGAGGGCCGGGAGCCTGGCCGGCACTGTCGGGGACCCGCACGCGCAGGCGGCTGGTCTCGGTCGCCGTGACGGCGACGGGGGCGCCGCCGCCGAACTCGACCTGGTACTCGCGACCGGGCGTGAACTCGCCCGAGTCGGCGAAGATCGAGATCAGGGTTCCGGGCGACGCGAAGGGAGGCGCGACGAGCCTCCAGGGCGCCGGCGGGTGGTCGCAGCCGCAGCCGGCCGTGGCCGCCGGCGTCCAGCCGAGCGCAGCGATGGCCAATACCAGGAAGGTCAGGAGACTCCGAGAGTTCGACATGGGTTCCTCAGCGACAGGGGTTCGCTATTCGAGGTGGCTCTGATGCGAGCCGCGTGCCAGCTCGGCGCAACGGCGGAAGTGCCCGGAATCACTCCGGATCGAGATCCCGCGCGGGCCGGGGAGTGGCAACCGCGAGAGCCCGCGCGGCGCGCAGCGGCTGGGCAGCTCGGCGCGCAGGCGCGCGATCGCGCGGGCTTCGGCCGCGCCGGTCGCCGGGTTGCCGGCGCGCCGGTCACGGCGTTGCCAGCAGCGCTTGGCAAACGGGGCGGCCGCAGCGCAGCGCGCGTTCCGGCGCCGGATCGCGCCGCTTGCAGCGGCCTGCGGGAAACGCTCTAGTGCAGCCGAAGAGGAAAAGCGCGGGGACTGCCCGGCCGTGCCGGGCGGCTCCTGCGACCCCGCGTCCGCGCAGGCCCCCCTCCGCGCCGGATGGCGGGGCACTCGTGTTTTCCGCCCGGCGGGAGCCCGGGTCGATGAGCTGGAGTCGGCGCTTGGAGCGTGGAGCCGAAGAAGTCGCGACCGAGAGCGGGGCCGCCGCGCCGCTCGAGCTCGAGCGCGTGCACTCGCTCGCGGATCTCGCGGCGCGCGTCGCCGGGCGCAGTGGGCCGCTGCGCGTGCTCGGCCTGCGCGGCTCGGCGCGCGCGGTCGTCGCGGCCGAGCTGATCCGCCAGCAGCGCGAGCGCGCCGCGCTCGTGGTCGTGCCGAGCTCCAAGGTCGCCGACGTCTTCGTCTCCGACCTGCGCACGGCGCTCGGCGAGAGCGGCGAGGCGAGCCGGGTGCGTCTCTTCCCGCGCCACGACACGCATCCCTACGAGCGCTTCTCGCCCCAGCCCTTCGTGACCGCGCAGCGCATGGACGTGCTGTACCGCTGGCTCCACGCGGGCAGCGGGCCCGCGGCGCGGCGCGAGCCCGCGCCGCTCGTCGTCGCGGCCTTCACCGCGCTCGCGGCGCGGGTGCCCTCGCGCGAGGCCGTGCGAGCGCACACGCTGCACCTGCAGCTCGGCCAGCGCATCGACCGCGACGCGCTCGTGAAGCGCCTCGTCGCGTCGGGCTACGGCCGCAGCCCGCTCGTGCAGGAGCGCGGCGAGCTCGCGGTGCGCGGCGGCATCCTCGACCTCTTCCCGCCGCAGCGCGAGCGCCCCGTGCGCGTCGAGTTCCTCGGCGACGAGGTCGAGTCGATCCGCGAGTTCGACCCCGCGAGCCAGCGCTCCGAGCGGCCGCTCGAGTCCGCGGTCGCGCCGCCGCCTCACGAGCTGCTCTTCGACCGCGCGCTCGTGGTCGAGCGCACCTCTGCGCTGCGCGAGCTCGCGCGCAGCCAGCGCGTGCCCGACCGCGCCGTCGACGAGCTCGTCGACGGGCTCTTGCGCGGCTTCCTGCCGCCCGGCGCCGAGGCGCTGGCCCCGCTGCTGCAGCCCGCGCTCGAGACGGTGCTCGACTTCCTGCCGCGCGACGCGCTCGTGTTGATCGACGAGCCCGAGCCGGGCCAGGAGCGGCTCCGGAGCTACGTCGGCGATGCGCTCGAGCACTTCTCCTCGGCGCGCGCGAGCGGCCGCCCCGCCTGCGAGCCGGGCGAACTCTTCGTCGACCCCGACGCGCTCGCCGGCGCGCTCGCAGAGCGCGCGCCCGTGCTCTTCGAGCGCCAGATCGTGCTCGACCCGGTCGCAGGCGCGCGGGCCCTGCAGCTGCCGGCGCGCGGCCACGACGAGCTGCGCGCCGCGCTCTCGCGCGCGCGGCGCGGCGAGCATCCGCTCGCGGCGCTGGTCGAGGAGCTCTTGCGCTGGCGAGCCAGGCGCCGGCGCGTCGTGCTCTGCGCGAGCGCGCTCTCGGGCGCCGAGCGCCTGCGCGCGCTCCTGGCCGACTACGGCGTCAAGGCGCGCGTGCAGTCGGCCGCGCAGCCCGTCTGGCGCTGGGCCGACCCGGGCAAGATCGAGATCCGCGTCGCGGCGCTCTCCGAGGGCTTCGAGCTGCCCGCGCTCGGCCTCGTCGTGCTGACCGAGGAGGAGATCTTCGGGCCGCGCGAGCGGCGCAGGAGCGCGACGCGCTGGCCGGGCGGCGCGGCGGTCGAGGCGATCGAGAAGCTCGCGCCCGGCGACGCGCTCGTGCACGTCGACCACGGCATCGGCATCTACCGCGGGCTCGTCGCGCTCGAGCTGCGCGGCGCCTCGGGCGAGTTCCTGCGCCTCGAGTACGAGGGCGGCGACCGCCTCTTCCTGCCCGTCGACCGCCTGAACCGCGTCTCGGTGTATGCGGGCTCGGACGGCCAGGAGCCGCGCATCGACAAGCTCGGCGCCGGCACCTGGGAGAAGGCGCGCGCGAGGGTGCAGCGCTCGCTGCGCGACATGGCGCGCGAGCTGCTCTCGCTGCACGCCGCGCGCGAGCTCGCGCCCGGCTTCGCGTTCTCGGGCCGCGACCGCGGCTTCGAGGAGTTCGAGGCGGGCTTCGCCTTCGAGGAGACCCCCGACCAGCTCGCGGTGATCGAAGAGGTGCTCGCCGACATGCAGCAGCCGCGGCCGATGGACCGGCTCGTCTGCGGCGACGTCGGCTACGGCAAGACCGAGGTCGCCGTGCGCGCGGCCTTCCGCGCGGCGATGGACGGGCGCCAGGTCGCCGTGCTCGTGCCCACGACGATCCTCTGCCAGCAGCACGAGGAGACCTTCCGCCGGCGCTTCGAGGGCCACCCGATCGAGCTCGCGAAGCTCTCGCGCTTCGAGTCCGCCGCGGAGAGCAGGCGCGTGCTCGAGGGCCTCGCGTCGGGCCGCATCGACGTCGTGATCGGCACGCACCGGCTGCTGCAGCGGCAGGTCGCGTTCCGCGACCTCGGCCTGCTCGTGGTCGACGAGGAGCACCGCTTCGGCGTCGCGCACAAGGAGCGGATCAAGCAGCTCAAGAAGAACGTCGACGTGCTCACGCTCAGCGCGACGCCGATCCCGCGCACGCTGCAGCTCGCCTTCGCGGGCCTGCGCAACCTCTCGGTGATCGAGACGCCGCCGGCCGACCGGATGGCGATCCGCACCCAGGTCTGCCGCTTCTCGGCCGAGCTCGTGCGCGAGGTGATCCTGCGCGAGGTGCGCCGCGGCGGCCAGGTCTACTACGTGCACAACAAGGTGCAGACGATCGACGCGGTGGCCGAGATGCTCGCGCGCACGGTGCCGGAGGTGCGCGTGATCCTGGCGCACGGGCAGATGCCGGAGCGCATGCTCGAGGACCGCGTGCTGCGCTTCATGCACGGCGAGGCGGACGTGCTGCTCTGCACGACGATCATCGAGAGCGGCATCGACATCCCGCGCGCGAACACGATCCTGATCGACCGCGCCGACCGGCTCGGCCTGGCCCAGGTGTATCAGCTGCGCGGCCGGGTCGGGCGCAGCAACCAGCGCGCCTACGCCTACCTCATGATCCCCTCGCCCGACGCGATCTCGCCGCGCGCGGAGAAGCGCCTCGAGGCGATCCAGGACCTGAGCGAGCTCGGCAGCGGCTTCCGCCTCGCGAACCTCGACCTCGAGATCCGCGGCGCGGGGAACCTGCTCGGCGGCGAGCAGTCCGGAAACATGGCCGCGGTCGGCTACGACACCTACATGCAGATGCTCGAGGAGACGATCGAGGAGATGCGCGGGCAGGTGCGCACGGTCGAGGTCGACCCCGAGATCCGGCTGCCGATCCGCGCGCTCCTGCCGGAGGACTTCGTCGACCAGGTGAGCCAGCGCCTCGTGCTCTACAAGCGCCTCGCGAGCTGCCGCGACGAGCTCGAGGTCGACGGCATCCGCGACGAGATCCTCGACCGCTTCGGCGCGCTGCCCGACGAGGCCCAGAACCTGCTGCTCGTGATCCGGCTCAAGATCGCCGCGCGGCGCCTCGGGATCGCGGCGGTCGACTACTCGAGCGGCGAGCTCGTGCTGACCGCGGGCGAGATCACGAAGATCGACCCGAAGCGCCTGGTCTCGCTGCTCACGCACGCGCGCGCGTCGGGCGGCGTGCGCGTCACGCCGGGGCACAAGATCTACGCGCCGGCCCGGGATGCGTCCGCACAGGGCCTCTACGCCGCGGCGCTGCAGCTCTTCGAGAGGCTCGCGCCGGCGGGCGCCGGCGTGACATGATCCCGCCGCATCCGACGAGGAGACCCGCTGCATGAGCCGCGCGAGCGCCCCGCCCCGCATCCGCCCCGAGGACGCCGCCGCGCTCGTCCGCTCGGGAGACTGGCTCGACTACGGCGCGAACACCGCCCAGCCCGACCTCTTCGACCGCGCGCTCGCGGCGCGCGCGGGCGAGCTGTCGGGCGTCAAGATCCGCTCCTGCCTCTCGCTGCGTCCGCGCGCGGCCGTCGAGGCCGACCCCGAGGGCCGGCACTTCGCCTGGCTCTCGTGGCACTTCAGCGGCTGGGACCGCGCACAGCACGACGCCGGCCGCGCGAGCTACATCCCGATGAACTTCGGCGAGGCGCCGGACTACTACCGCCGCTTCATCGACCGCGTCGACCTCGCCTGCATCAAGACCGCGCCGATGGACGCCCACGGCTACTTCAACTTCGGGGCCTCCGTCACCTACCTGAAGGCGATGAGCGAGCGCGCGAGGATCCTGATCCTCGAGACGAGCCCCTCGGTGCCGCAGGTGCACGGCGTGCAGGAGTGCGTGCACGCGAGCGAGGTCGACTACGTGCTCGAGGGCGACGCCGCGCCGCTGCCCGAGCTCGCGAGCGGAGCGCCGAGCGAGATCGAGATCCAGGTCGCGAACCGGATCGCGGCCGAGGTCGAGCCCGGCAGCTGCCTCCAGATCGGGATCGGCGGGATGCCGAATGCGGTCTGCGCGGTGCTGAAGGACGCCGGCGTGCGCGAGCTCGGCATCCACACCGAGATGCTCGTCGAGAGCATGCTCGACCTCTACGAGGCCGGGCTCGTGACCGGCGAGCACAAGCAGATCGACCGCGGCGAGATGGTCTTCACCTTCGCGGGCGGCACGAAGCGGCTCTACGACTTCATCCACCGCAACCCGATCGCGCACAGCCACCCGGTCGACTACACCAACGACCCCGCGGTGATCGCGCGAAACGAGCGCGTGGTCTCGATCAACAACACCACCCAGATCGATCTGCAGGGCCAGGCCGCGTCCGAGTCCTCCGGCCACCGCCACATCAGCGGCACCGGCGGGCAGCTCCAGTTCGTGCGCGGCGCCTACGCGTCCGCGCGCGGCAAGTCCTTCCTGTGCCTGTCCTCCGTCTACGAGCGCCACGGGCGGCGCGAGAGCCGCATCGTCTCCTCGCTCACGCCCGGCAACATTGCGACGACGCCGCGCACGGACGTGATGTACGTCGTCACCGAGTACGGCCTCGCCAACCTGAAGGGCCTCTCGGTGCCCGAGCGCGCGAAGGCGCTGATCGGGCTCGCGCACCCGGAGTTCCGCGAGGGTCTCGAGCGCGAGGCGCGCGAGAAGCGGCTGATCCCGCGCGCATTCTGGTAGGGGGATTCCGCATGAGTGAGGCGGTGCTGCTGCACGAGAGCCGCGACGCGGTCGCGACGCTCACGCTCAACCGCCCCGCGCAGTTCAACGCGCTCTCGGCCGAGCTCCTGACCGAGCTCGAGCGCGCCCTCGCTGCGCTGGCCGGCGACGCGGGCGTGCGCGTCGTGGTGCTCGCGGCCGCGGGGCGCGGCTTCTGCGCGGGCCACGACCTGCGCGAGATCCGCGCGCTCGGCGACGCGCGGCGCATCGAGGCGCTGTTCCTGCACTGCTCGCGCGTGATGCAGCAGCTCCTCGCGCTGCCGCAGCCCGTGATCGCTCGCGTGCACGGCATCGCGACCGCGGCCGGCTGCCAGCTCGTCGCGAGCTGCGACCTCGCGATCGCGTCTTCCGCCGCGCGCTTCGCGACGCCGGGCGTCGACATCGGCGCCTTCTGCGCGACGCCGGGCGTCGCGGTCTCGCGCGCGCTCGCGCGCAAGCACGCGCTCGAGCTGCTGCTCACGGGCGCCGCGATCGACGCCGAGCGCGCCTGCGCGATCGGCCTCGTGAACCGCGTGGTGGCGCCCGAAGAGCTCGATGCCGAGGTCGCGGCGCTCGCGCAGCGGCTCGCCTCGAAGTCGCCTCGGGCGCTCGCCTCGGGCAAGCGCCTGTTCCAGCGCCAGCTCGAGCTGCCGGTCGAGGAGGCCTACGCGCTCGCGAGCGCGGCGATCGCGCGCGACTTCGCGAGCCCGGACGGCATGGAGGGCGTCGACGCCTTCCTCGCGAAGCGCGCGCCGGTCTGGAAGGGGCGCTGAGCCGAGCTCCCCGACGGCGCTGGACGCGCTCGCGCCCCGCGTGGTATGCCGATGCAAGCGGCCCGAGCGCCGCACACGGCGAGGAGCGGACTCATGCTGGCACTTCGAATCGCAACTCTGGTCTCCGGCTTCTGCCTGGCCGCCGGACTTCCCGCTGCCGCGGCTGCGCAATGCGGTTCTCCGGTTCCCGCCGCTGGAGATGCGGACGGCGACACCGTCCTCGATCCCCTCGACAACTGCATCAACGTCCGGAACGCCGGGCAGTCCGACGTCGACGCGGACGGCTGCGGCGACTGCTGCGACGGCGACTACGACCAGACCGGCAACACGACGATTGCCGACTTCAACACGCTGAAGGCCTGCTTCGGCATGCTCACGGGCTCGCCCGGCCCTCCGGACGATCCGACCTGCACGGAGGGCGACCACGATTCGACGGGCTTCATCGGCATCGGCGATTTCGTGATGTTCAAGTTCGAGTTCGGCGGGCCCCCGGGACCCTCGGCGTTTCCGCTGCCACCCGCGTGCTTCTAGCGGCCGCCCGGCGGAGGGCGGCGCCGCTCAGAGCATCGACGCGAGCAGCGTCGCGGTGCCGAGGAAGGAGAAGAAGCCCACCACGTCGGTCACCGTGGTCAGGATGATCGACGACGACTGCGCGGGGTCCTGGCGCAGCGCGGTCAGCAGCATCGGGATCAGCGCGCCCGAGAGTCCGGCCAGCGTCATCGAGAACACCATCGAGCTGCCGATCACGAGCGCGAGGCCGCTCGAGCCGCTCCAGAGGTAGACCGCGCCCGCGGTCGTCGCCGCGATCGCGACGCCGTTTCCCGCGCCGGCCAGGAGCTCCTTCGCCGACACGCGCAGCCAGTGCCGCACGCGCACCTCGCGCAGCGCGAGTCCGCGCATCGTCACGGCGAGCGCCTGCGCGCCCGTGTTTCCCGACTGGCCGGCGACGACCGGGAGCAGCACCGCGAGCGCGGTCACGCGCGCGATCGTCTCCTCGAAGAGGCCGACCACCGAGGCCGCGAGGAAGGCCGTCAGCAGGTTGATCTGGAGCCAGGGCTGGCGCTTGCGGATCGCGAAGAGCGGCGAGGAGAGCGCGCGCTCGTCCTCGCTCGCGCCGACCATCGTGAGCGCGCTCGCCATCGCCTCCTCGCGCGACGCGCGCACGAGCTCGCGCTGGCGCAGCACGCCGAGCAGGCGGCCCTCGAAGTCGACCACGGGCAGACTGCGCAGGCGGTGGCTCTCGAAGGTCTCGACCACCTCTTCGCGCGGCGCGGTGCTGCGCACGCTGACGGGCGCGCTGCGGACGAGCGCGGCGAGCTCCTCTTCGGGCGACGCGAGCACGGCGTCCTGCAGCGCGACCGCGCCCGCGAGCCGGCCCTCCTCGTCGACGAGGAAGACGTCGTCGATGCGGCGGTCGCGGAAGCGGCGCAGCCTGCGCACCACGTCGCGCGCGCGCGCATCGGGCCGGAAGCTCGTGATCCGGGGATCCATCAGCGCGCCCGCGCTGTCGGGCCGGTGGGAGGCGAGCTCCCGGAGCTCCGCGGCGAGGCCGGGGTCGAGCGCCGCGAGGCAGCGGTCGCGCTCGTCCGGGTCGAGCCGGGCCAGGAGCGCCGCCGCGCGGCTCGGGTGCAGCGAGGCCAGCACGCGCCGGCCGACCTCGGGCTCGAGCGCGGCGATCACGCGCGCGGCGCGGTCGGGCGTGAGGCGCCGCACCACCTCCGCCGCCTCGTCGGCCGAGAGCGTCTCGAGCAGGGCCGCCGTCTCGTCGTCGCGGGCGGACTCGATCGCGGCCGCGGCGAGGCCGGGATGCTCGCGCAGCAGGCCCTGCGCGAGCGCCTGCTCCACGCTCGTGCGACTAGCGGCCATGGCGCGGCCCCGCTTCCGCGGCGCGCGTGCCGCCCAGCGCCTCGAAGAGGCCCGCCGCGCCGGCGGCGAAGAGCTCGCCGAGCGCCGCGGAGGTCTTCTCGTCGTCCTCGCGCCGCGAGAGCAGCTCGTCTTCGAGCTCGCGCAGCGTCCGGTAGCGGATCGCGCCGAGGTAGCGGCCCTGCTCGTCGACGACGGGCAGCGCGTGCACCTCCCTCCAGCCGGGATGGCTCACGACCCGCGAGCGGTCCGCGCCGGCCTCGAGCTGGAGCGGCTGCGGCGTCATCAGCTCGGCGAGCTTCTGGGACGGCTGCGCGAGCAGGAGCTCGCGCAGGTTGAGTGCGCCGACGAGGCGCTGCTCCGCGTCCACGGCGTAGAGGTTGTAGCGCGCGTGCTCGGGCTCGGCGCGCACGCGCGCGAGCGCGTCGCGCGCGGAGAGCGCGGCCGGGAGCGCGAGCACGTCCGGGTCCATCAGCGCGCCGGCGCTGCCCTCCGGAAACGCGAGCAGCGCGCGGATCGCGCGCGTCTGCCGCGCGCCGAGCTCGGCGAGCAGCTCCTCTGCGATCCCGGCCGGGACCCGCCGCAACACGCGCACGCTGTGGTCGAGACCCAGGCGCGAGAGCAGCTCCGCCGCGCGCGCGCGCGGCAAGAGCGCGAGCACGCCGCTCTCGCGCTGCGGCGAAAGCCGGCGCAGCACCTGG